>JAEEGK010030891.1_pt1 | contig 10588 bp, 16 predicted proteins | sample 8958771 | NCBI WGS metagenome assembly JAEEGK01 (sample SAMN16246547, study PRJNA631951) | gut metagenome | biome: gut microbiome; feature: rumen; material: SC-attached | host: Bos | place: Iran: Karaj | collected 2018-10 | reverse complement strand
TGTACTTCTCAAGCATCCGCTGTGCCAGAAGCGTCTTTCCCGTGTGGGATGCACCTGTAATCAGAATAACCATATGCTACACCCCGATCTTCTTGATAAGCGTCAAATCACCACTGGACAGCGCCTCGAAGTTGGCCTCAATCTTTTCGATGTCCCAGTCCCACCACTTCAGTTCCAGAAGGTAGGCAATGAACTCGTCATCAAAGCGTTTCCGGATTACCCGGCAGGGATTTCCGGCAGCAACGGCATAAGGAGGTATGTTTGACGCCACGACCGAATTGGCACCAATGATAGCTCCGTCTCCGATATGGACACCCGGCATCACGGTCACATGCTGGCCGATCCAAACGTCATTGCCGACAACGGTGTCGCCCTTCAACGGCAACTCATCTTTCACCGGCGCAATGGCGCTCCCCCAGTCTCCGCCCATTATGTAAAAAGGATAGGTGGTCACACCGTCCATCCGATGATTGGCGCCGTTCATGACGAACTCGATGCCCCTGGCGATGGCGCAGAATTTCCCGATGATCAGTTTGTCGCCGATGAAATCATAGAAGTGTGTGACATGCTTCTCGAACTGATCGGCACCGTCTACATCATCATAGTACGTGTAATCCCCGATGATGATCCGCGGATTCTTCACCACATTCTTGATGTAGCAAAGGCTGGGAATCTTCGGATTTGGGAATGCTACATTCGGATCGGGCCTGTTGGTTATCTTGTCCATATTGACAAAGGTAACAAATATCGGCCAATTTCTCAAGACTTCCCATATCTACCTGAATACCAAATAGATACACATCCAAAAAATCGTCAAAATTGGTTCGATAATTGTTAACGGTCACGTACAAGACTACTTAAATAATTGATTATCAGATATTTGAATTCTTTGAAAAGTCAATTTCTGTGAGAAAACCGCGGTCGGTTGAAGTATTTTCGCTATCGCTATAAACCATTCGACTCTCGATTATCGGGAATCAAATTTTGTTTATTCGCCACGTTTTTTTATCCCGCATGAGGAAATCTATTCTATTTGATGCAAGATTTGCCAGATTGGACATTTATTAAAGTGGTTACTATAAACACCATGCGGTTCTTTCGATTCTACCTGTTTGCATTAGCCTTGCCCCTTCTCGCCGGGTGTGAGTATGGTTATCAACTCGATATTGAAAACCGGTTTGAGAATGGTATTTATGTCTGGTCTTCAGAGAACGGATTAAAAACATTCGAATCTCCAACTACCGTTGAAGAGATTAACGACACGTGGAATATGTCCTACATCGAGCCCGGACAAATGCATTCCTTCGCCTTCAAAATCACGGGAGCCAGATTAACACCGGAAGAATTTGTAGACAGGGTTTTCAGAGATCAAGATGAACTCATGGTCGCTATTTGGGATGCAGTGGTTTTGAAGGAACACTGGGGCATCGGGAATATGGCGGATTATATCATCCAAAGATACTGGCTGAAAAAAGAAGACGTTCTAACCGAAGATGGAAAGTCCTATAAAACAATCTCTTTTCCTCCCAACGAAGGTATGAGAGACGTCAAGATGGAACCGCCTTTCGGATCTTTTAATTAAAGCGACCCAGACTATGCGAAAAGTAACCATCTCAGTAATCCTGTTATTAATTGCCTCATTTGCTTTACATGGGCAATTACTTCCTTCTCAAGTCGAAACTCAAGATGTGACATTGACTAAAAAGTATAAGGCTGCAAAATCAACGTTTATTGGAGGCCTGGTCACAGCCGGTGTCGGCACCCTCGCCAATTTAGCGGGAAATGCCATTTGTGTTATTGAGCAAAACCGCTATACAAATAGTCACACCTCTTCTGGTTCAGTGGATGAAATACTCAGATTGAATCAAGAGGCTAAACAACAACCCGCCTACAAAAAAGGGCAGATTTGGGAGATTGCCGGATTCGCCGGTATGCTCGCAGGAGGTGGGGTCGCCTGGTTCGGAGGAAGTAAGATGAGAAAAATCCGAAACTCAAATGGAAATACTTCCGCCATCATTGATTACGGCATTAATCCTTTTGGGATTTCTTTGGCCGTCGCCTTTTGACCAAACGAATCAATCATCTGACTACCAAATAGATATACCTCCAGAAAATCGTCAAAATTGGTTCGATAATTGTTAACGATCACGTACAAGACTATTTAACTAATTGATTTTCAGAGATTTAGATTTCTTAGAAAAGTCAATTTCCGTGAGAATTCCGATGCAAAACCCCGGCATACCATTAGGATGTCGGGGCATAATAATTTCGATAAACTGGGAATTTATTTTGGAATTATATACCTGTTGTCCAAAATGGACGGGGGGAAGCGGGCTCTTCAATCAACGGTATATGAATAAAACTTATCTCTAACGAATGTGTATGTAACTCCCTCCGCTGGTGCTTTTTCTGGTCCGGCATAAAGAATGTCTATTGTATCGCCATATTCATACATTTCAGTTGGCATTCCGTTTATAAGCAAACAAGCATTTACAGTCATTTCCTCCAAGACCATGTTCTTGAATCTCAGGGAATCTTTTTGTGCCGATTCTATTCTATATTTGATTATCTTTTCAGGCACTCTATGTTCTCTTTGCCATTTGCGAACAGTCCATGGCACCCTACTCGTATTATTTGAGCATGAAATGACAAGCAAACAATAAAGCAGAATGTAAAAAATGTCCTGTCGCATACTAAACTATAGTTGTTGAAACGAATGAAACAAAAATACAAATAAAATCCTATTTACGGAGTTTCTGTGGACAACAAGTAAATAGTTCCCATTTATTTATCAGTGTTATCGCGCTAAAACTAGGGGAACTATATACCTGTTGTCCCAAAACCAACCGCTATTGTGTACTTAAAGGCGAAAGACTTGCCATTTCTTGTGCCAGCCGTCCATTTCTTCGGGGCAGATTTGATTACTCTTAATGCCTCTTTATCAAGTAAAGGATGAACACCTCTAACTACTTTGACATCTGTCATTCTTCCCTTCTCATCAATCGTAAAACCAACAACAACCCTTCCTTGAATTCCTGCTTTTTTCGCCTTTCGGGGATAACGCTGGTGCTCCTTGACCCATTTGGAAAATGCAAACTTGTCCTGCCCCATAAAAGTCGGATGCCAGACATCTTCTTCGGGTAAGAAATAGCCTACACCAACTTCTTTATGGCTGGTGGTATCCGCCACATCTACCTGAGCATTAGCATTTATGCTGCCAAATAGTGCAAGCGAAATAATTGTTACTAAACACAATAACGGTTTTTCCATCGTCTTTCTTTTAATAATCAGTCTGCGACAAAAAAAGTACCATTTGAAGGGTTCGTGGACAATAGGTATATCGCTCCCTAAATAAGATACCTATCTCTTAGTGATGATGAAGAGAATCAGCGCGGCTATCCATTGGATAACAAAATACGCTCTCAGATAAATGAAAAGCTGCTGTTCTCTTTCCAATATCTTGACAACGGCATCAGAGACGCTATCTGCATCATAGGAGAGACTGTTTATTATCTCTACTCCGATTGAATAATAAGCCATCGTACAATAGAGGCAAAGCCCCAGCATCAGCAGGCTAAAGGCAACGAACAAGATAATCCTGTTCCAGTTGTATTTCCTGGCTTCAAGCATAATGAATTCCGATTTGACTGATTCTCAAAACATTCAAATCTATTCGTCTTTCTTCGGAATCTTGGAACCCAGGACGTAGAAAACTCCCATCACAACAGCAACAATAAGACCGACTCCCAACCAGGCCAACGCATCTCTCCATGAGTCCAACTTCCCACCTATCCACATGATGAGAGGATAACCGATAATATACCCAAGGCTGGAACCCGAAATAGCCTTGAGCACTCTTTTTTGTTCGCTGTCGAGATGTATCATATAAATCTGTTATTCCTTTTTCTTGTCAGATCGGAAAACAATGAAAGCCGTCTGAATAATTGAAATGATGATAGAGAGGCTGGTCAAAACAAGAGTATGGTCCCAAGGGAAATGAAGCAGCAGCGACGCGATCACCCAAAGAACGATGCTCGCGATCAGAAGGGTGAGCATTCCCTTCAGTTCTTTTTTCTGTCCGGTCGAGAGTTTCATGGCATAACTGTTTTCCGACCACAATATAGCGATTATCTCCCAATAACCGAATACTGCTCAATCACTTTCCCTTCCCGATAGAGTTTCCGCCCGTGAATGGATTGGGCAGGGCGGCATTATTCTTCTTGCCGGGGTTGGTGAGAGACCGATAAAAACGAAGTTGAGTCCTACTCAGAATTCTAACGCCACACGCATCCCGACCTGCTTAAACAGGCCGTCCGTGCAAGGGGGCACATCCGTGACAAATCCGGGATCGTAAAGTATCTTGCCGAACACATTTGCCGAGATTGCGATAACATGATACAAGCGTATCCTGATGCCGGCTCCTGGCTCTACGAAGGGTCCGAACACCTCCCCAAAGGATACTCCGACCCTGAGATCGAACACGGGCATCACCGCATGTCTGTCCCACATGCTGCGGAAATCAAAGAAAACAGGAACAGAAGTCGTTGAAACCGTCTTGAGACCGATATAGGGGAATTCATTCAGAAGCTGAGATCCCGCTTGAGGAGTGTAGGAAGGGTTATCTATCTGGTTCCCCTCCAGGCCGATACCGCCCCCGATAAAGTATGAACCGAGTCTGACACCATGGATGGTGGATACTTGGAGCGACAAGCCCGACTTGTTGTCTTGAAGAAAAGAATAACCTCCTTCTACAATTCCACGGTACTTTGTCTGGGCGTCAAGATGTACCACAGACAGAACCAAGGACATAAATAAAATCATTCTCTTCATAATCATGCTTCTGTACTATTCAACAAAGGGGAATTTGGCTACTGTCGCCAATCGTCTACAACATATAACTCCCCATTGTAAGTAAAGCAGATTTTGCTTTCCTTACCGGTGAGATAGAGGAACATCTTCTGCCCAGTTTTTGTGTTCTTGAAGTGGCCATAGTTGATTTTGCCAAGGCTCATTCCGTTGGTCCTGATCAGATGTTTCAACAGGCCCTCTGGCATTTCGGTGATGGAAATATTATCAACAGGAATAAGTTGCGGCTTGCCTATGTACGTGCTCAACTGGATTTCGTCATTCTCGTTGATCGAGATACCCTTGGGCCAATAGGCCAGCATTACACCCACCACGACAAGGAAAGTGACAGCAATAATTACGATAGCCAATATCATAGCAGTACGAGGAGATTTTAGAGCCATTGTATAGTGTAAAATTCGATTTATCGGTGTAAATATAAGACAATCAGCCGAAAAGAAAAAGGGCACGAGCCCTTTCTCCAACAGCGTTATTTCACAAGCTCATATTCATCGACACCAGGGATGAGAGCAAGTCCGGTTTCTTCGAGGTGTATCTGTCAGGCAAGGTCGAAGATGCGTTGTACAAGTCTCACTTGTGCACCAAAATGCATCTCTGGCCGGGGTTTTCTGCTCAAGTCTTCCGGGATTGGGCGGATAATCGGCTTAATCCATGAGACTTGTACAAGGGAGAGCCGTTCTGCCGATGTTTTCCTGTACAAGCGAGACTTGTACACAAGCCGAGCAGCGCAGAGCCCCCCAAAAAAACGCCCCGCATTTCTGCGAGGCGTTTGGAGCGGAAAACGAGACTCGAACCACGTCTTGCAACGTGTTGATAATCAATAATTTAGAGAACGCCAAAAAGACATCGGGTGAAACATAGGTGAAACTTTCGTGGCTTTTCAGGACGTATAGGGAAGGCGACTTGAACTGCCATCATACAGGGAAACAGACGCCTTATAATGCCGAGATAACACGATTTGTACAATGGACTCAGTCCGAGAAGACAACCCCTGCGGACTTGAAAGTTCCGTCTTCGTTGAAGTCGATATCCAAAGTGTACATGGCAAGACCGATAAGATTCGGACTCATTAACAAATATGTCAAGGACGTCCTTGTCGGCGTAAAAGGATCAGTATCGGTTCCCAACTTGGCCATGATCTCTTCTTGGGAGGGTTGTTCCGTATTCAGCCATTCAAGGACGGAATCCGACATATAATACCGGATTTTCTGGACAGGATAATGCTTCCAAGCCCATTCATTGAAAGGAATTTGCCTGCCGAATGTCGGAGTAATCAGATGCGCGACACAAAGTACCGGAATTGCTATCACCAGAAGGATGATACCGATGCTTTGGGAGATCTTGTTCATGTTGTTTTTTTTTCGATGGCCCATACTACTTGTTTTCTCTTTCTATCCACTCGCGGAAAAAAGGATCCTCCATCTCGTAGCGGTCAGAGTATATCACGTAGCCATCCTTCTGCATCCGTTTCAGCGCGCTGTATACCGTGCTCGTACGATACTCTCCCGTTTGCAATGGCTTCCTGGATGACAATCGCTGCATGATCCACTTGTTCGTCCTGTTGAAGTTCATCCACAGTCTTTCATAATCCAAACCATGGGTGGTGACGATATGGTCGACGGCGGCTCTCAGAGGATCCGGGATATCGGGCTGCAATACACCGATCTGCCATACATTCGCAGCCAATTGTTGTGAATAATAAGGATGGCATCCCGTATAGTCCAGGATACTGTCGGCCAATGCCTTGCACGTGTCCGGATAGCATCCGGCAAGACGTTCGGACAGGTAGCGGTGGAAGTCCTCACGCGGTAGTTTTCCCAGTCGCATCATCTCGCCGAAATGGTAGAAAGGAGACTTCTTGTTCTCAAAGATATCCGTCATCATGCTCTCCTGGCTTCCCAGCAGGATATAATTGATATGCTTCTGCTCCTGCATGATTGAACGAAGCTTCTTGTCCAGCTTGGGAGCCAGGTCACGAATCTCCTGGAACTCATCCAGCACGATGATGATACGGTCCCGTTCAGAATGTGCCTGCTCGATCAGCGTCATCACATCCTCCAGGACAATACCGTCATCAACGCCCGGCTGGAAAGACACGTCCATCGATCCGGTAACAGGATTCGAAGATACGGTAGGAATAATGCGGAAGTGCGTAATCAAGTGGCGAACACGCTCCAGGGGGTGTACCTTGAAGAATTCCCGCAGCAGCTTTGCGGACATATCGGAGACCGATATCACTTGCTGAAGATTCACGGTTATGTGCTTTCTACCCGTCTGCTTTACGGCTTTTGCCACCACGCTGCTCTTGCCGAAACGGCGCGGACTGATAATTACCAGATGGTTTGCGCTGTTCACAAACTCCTTGATATAGGCGACCTCCTTCACCCTGTCCGTGAAATACTCTTCCTCGACGATTGTGCCGAACTTGAAAGGATTCTCCATACTACGTATTTTTTCGTTACGACTTTTTTCGTAATGCAAATATAGAAACTATTTCACGAAATCAAAACGGAAATATCCAGACGATTATCTCCCGACTACCTCTTCACAGTTTGCTGAACGGGAAGAACATAAACGGCATCGGCCAGGGAGAGATGGTTTTCTTGCATATAACTGATCACATCGGCGAAAGCAGGATCACTGTCGCGTTCGGCATAAAGGTATTCGTATCCGGGAATGACCCATTTGGTCCATCCCTCCGGAGCCTCGGCATCGTAATCCCGGACCGTCGGCCGTCGAGCCCTCTTTGCCGATGACGGTAAAGGATTCTTTTAGCATGGTTTTGATATTCATCTGTCGGATCGATAATACGATTGATCGGTGTAAAGATAAGTCAATTGGCCGAAAAGAAAAAGGGCGGAGTCAATGCCGTGATGTACAAGTCTCGCTTGTACATCAGAAGACATCTCTGGACGGGGTTTTCTGCTCAAGTCTTCCGGAATCGGGCGGAAGATCGGTCAAATCGGCGAGACTTGTACAAGGGAGAGCCGTTCTGCCGATGTTTTCCTGTACAAGCGAGACTTGTACACGAACCAAGTAGCAGCGCAAATCAGGACATAACAAAAGCGCCCCGCATTGCTGCGAGGCGTTTGGAGCGGAAAACGAGACTCGAACTTTGTCTTGTAATATGTTGATAATCAACGATTTAGAAGAAGCCAAAAAGACATCAGGTGAAACACAGGTGAAACTTTCGTGGCTTTTCAGGACGTATAGGGGAAGCGACTTGAACGGCCATTATACAGGAAACAGACGACTTCTCTGGACTTCAAACACCAGTCTTTTATCCGTATAGCCGCCGAATCATAACTGCCGCCGTTCCAACACCAATCAAATACCTGCATCCTCGAGAACATTCATCGGCTCAAGAAAACAGCGCGGATGGTCGGGTTGTCAATCTCCACTCGTTTCGGGAATGGGTTGTCGCGCTGAATCTATGAGCCGGAAGAATTAGCCGTGATAGAGATTCCGCCCGTGAATGGATTGGGGTGGAGAGGTCAGATATGATTTATAACTCCAGCAGATCAAGGTGGTCCGGATTGAAGGGTTGGAAAGTCGCCGCCCATTCTCCAAATCCTTCAGCATAAATGACGTCATTCGTCGAATAAGCCACGAATTCTGTCTGCTCATCGGCCGACAGGTACAGGCGATAGACGAAAACTTCCTGCACGAAGGAACCCATATACTTGAAGTCCTGTTTTTCCATGCAGGATTGAACGGAAGCCAAAGAGGCAGGACCGCCATGGCTATAGGTCACTTCAATCAATTCTGCCGTCCGGTCGAAAATGCCACGTTCGTGATCCCCGAGCGTCTGAATAAGGATATATTGAGGTTGGACGGAGTCAGTTATAAAGCACTCACGGCCGTCTATCGTGCACGTTCTGTGGTTCATAGCATACAAATTTAGCATTATTTCCCGTAAGTGAGGAGCATCATGTCCCGCATTTCGCTGAATCCGGTGGATTCGTATAAGCTCCTCCCCTGTGGCGGGCGGTTCTCTCCCATAACTGCAAAAACGGACGCGTGATGGCGCGTCCGTTTTCGAGGGTTCTATGAAAGGGCTTTCCGGGATGAATCCTACAGGTCCAGGGCCACGCCCAGGGTCCAGTAGTTGAAATCCACGCTGCCCTCGGGGAGCATCCGGGAATTCTTGGGATAGTACTTTCCGAAGATGGTGAGGTTCCCCATTCCGACCAGGCCCACGAAATTGTAGGAGAACTTGTTCAGCGCAAGCTGTTTCTCGCGTTCCCTCGTCTTGTTTCCATCGACGCGGTAGCGGTAGATAGTATCGCCGACCAGGTTGAAATTGGCCTCGGCGCCACCGCCGATGCGGAAACGGTTGAGAACGAATTTCGCCAGCACCGGGACGGAGAGGGAGAAAATGGAAATCTGGCTCCGGGTCTTCTCGATGGTCTTGCCAGGAATCACGAAGGGAACCGCCTTGACGATATGGTCGTTCTGGATGAACATGGATTCCTTGGAACCGGTGTAGGACCATTTGCAGTCCAGACCGAATTCCAGACCGAACTCTTCCACGGGATAGAACTTGAAATCCAGGATGTTCAGGAAGAACTCGCCGCTCCCGGCCGGCTTGAACGCATCCGACTGCACGAAGGAATAGCCCCAGCCCCAATGGGACAGGCTGTTGATGGAGAGCACATCGTTGCTGGTGGAATAGAGGCTGGAGGTGCTCCGCTGCGCAAAGGCGGGCGCGCACATCAGGGCCGCAAGCGCGATCAGAAACAGTTTTTTCATGGTCAACTAATCATTGATTCGTCACAAATATAGTCATTTTTTCCCCGACTTGTCAAAAAAGTCCCGGCAAACGAGGGTTCGCCGGGACTTGAAGACTTGGTCCATCCTCCCTTCTACATCATCGCGATGAGGAAATTCTCGTAGCCGAGTTTCTCGATGAAGTGCAGATACTGGGCTTCCCAGGCCATATGCTCGGCCTCGCCGTCGATCCATTTCAGGATGAGTTTCTGGGTGGGATAGTCATCCGCGAAGGCCTGCGCCAGCTCGCTCAGGTCCTTGACGGCATCCGGTGCGTAATCCGATTCGATCTGCTGCTTGGGATCGTCGTAGAACGGGAACTCGATGGTCTTCATCGCCTCCTGCAGGTCAGCGGGCTTGCAGCCCAGCTCGACCAGGCGGTTGAGCACTTCCTCGGCTTCGTCCCACTCTTCCTCAGCTTCCTCTTTCCATTTGTCGGCCAGCTTGTTCCATCCCTGGAGACGGTCATAGGCCGAGAAGGCGAAATGCTGTTTGCTGTTTCCGAACCAGGCGGCGCCATAGAAGGCGAACTTCTTCAATGCTTCTTCTTTTGTCATAGTAAGTATTTGTTGTTTATTGTGTTTATGCTTTGTTGAACTTGCTTTTGGGCTGCTTGCAGCGGGGGCATTTCCAATCGTCAGGGAGATCCTCGAAGGCGACGCCGTCGTGCTCGGCAGGGTCATAGACATATCCGCAGATGCTGCAGACATACTTTCCGGAGGCTGCCTTCTGTGAGAAATCCACCTCGGCCAGGACCGGAAGCATACCGTCGGCACAACGACAGAATCCGGGAACTGTACTGCTCGTACAGCTCCCTTCGCGCCACATTGTCTCCATGGGCGCATCGAGTCGCCAGCTCCTGCTCCACCATCAACAATAATAACTCCCGCTATGATGAAATACTGCGTTACGATTCGTAAGATATCAACGAATCGCTCTGCGAAAGATTACT
>JAEEGK010030890.1_pt1 | contig 10589 bp, 6 predicted proteins | sample 8958771 | NCBI WGS metagenome assembly JAEEGK01 (sample SAMN16246547, study PRJNA631951) | gut metagenome | biome: gut microbiome; feature: rumen; material: SC-attached | host: Bos | place: Iran: Karaj | collected 2018-10 | reverse complement strand
AATTTTTTATTCTTTATTACTTATTTTAATAGAATTATTATATAAATAAGGAATAAAATACACATTTTAAAATTAAGGATTAAATTTTTGAAAAAATTAATGAAAAAAATTATTAGAGAATTATAAAAGTTTAAAATGAAATTATTTAAAATCTTAAATCCAAAAAGAATATTTAAAAATAAATTTAATAATTTAACAAAAAAATTACTTCATTCATTTTACATTAACAAAAAAATTAAAACCTTAAACACCTTTATAAAACCACAATCAAAAAAAAAATTATAAAAACAATTTAAAAGAATATTAAAAAAAAAATAAAACTTTTATAAAAAATATAATCCTATTGAAAAAAATATCATATATTAAAAAAAAATGAAACTTATCAAATTTCTTTTCTTTTCCCTTTTAATAATCCTTCCTCGAACAAATGAAAAATTATTAGAATCAAGAAAAAAAATAATAAAAGAAGACAGAGGTCTTAGAAACTGGTTAAAAAAATTAGTAATAAACGTACCAACAGTATCATTTAAAATAGATATAATAGGAAATATAACAATATCCAATTTAACAATTGATTCAATATTATTAGGAGGATTAGAATCAGAAACAATATATAATGATACTGAAAAATCAGGAGTATCATTAAATATAAGTGATATTGGTTTTCATGTTTTTGGGAATTTTAATATAAAAGATGGTCTTGTTCAAAGTAATGGAACAATGGAAATTAATGCAACAAAAGTTAATTTTATTTTTCCTTTTAAACTAATTAAAAATGATACTACTGGTCTTGTTCAAGAAGTTGATACTTCTGGTTTAAAAATAATTGTTGATAAAGATGATTTAAAAATAAATATTAATGGTTCTGGTGCTATTGGAAGAATAATAAATTTATTTCAAGATTTTATTAAAAATATTTTAATTACATATCTTATGGATTATATTCAAGATTCAATTAGTGATTCGATTGACCCTAAATTTACTGAATTATTTGGAATGGCAAATGATTTAATTTTAAATGGTGCTGAACCTATTCCTTTAAATATTACCATTGATTTTCCTATTGATTTAAGAAAAAGTTCTGTAATTGATACTATTAGATTTCTTTTAGATCATTTTACTGGAGCAAGTGGACCATTAAGTTTTAATCATTTATTTTCTATAATTTCTAATAATACTGGAATTTTACATTTACATGAATTTTATAATGAAAGTATATTATTTGATTTTAATATTAGTGATTCTAATAATAAATCTTTAGGTAATCTTGAATTAGGACTTTTAGATTTAAATATAACAGATTTAAATACTTGGGGTGATTTTCAAGCTTTAATTCCTAATGATACTAGTCCTGTTTATCTTGATTCATATACTTATTTAAAATCTCTTGGTATAAATTTAACTTTTTCAGTTAAAGTCACTTTAGAAAAAAAAAGTGGAGTTGTAACTAGTGATGCTATATTATATGAAGAAGCAGATTTAGTAACTAAATTAGTAGAAAATAAATTATGGGCTCAATTACAAGTTCCTTCTATTAAAGGAAAAGCTGGTTCTTATTCAAATAAACAATGTTTAAATTTAGATTGTATTATTGATTTATTTGATTCTAATGGTACAGGAATAACTTTATTAAGTTTAAATGAATCTTTTGATTATATTAGAATTCAAGCTGGACATGGTGATTTAGAAGAAGATGTTGATAAAATATTAGATGATTTAATTGCCTTATTTGTTGATAGTTATAAAACTAAAATTCCTGCTTTTTTAAATGCTATTATTAATAGTACTTTAATTGATCTTGCTAATTCATATTTAAATGATTTTTTATATAGAACTTCTTGTGATTCTAATTTATTGGATCCTGATGATGGAGAATTAAATGTTCCAATGACAATAAGTGCTGTATCAGGAGCTTTAGTGTTATTTACTCTTATAATATTTTTCCCATATATTTTACATTCATCAAATAAAAAAAAAGAACCTTTATTAGATATTAATCCTGAAAGTGAAAAAAACAACAATCAAAATAAAGAAAATAATGAAAACCAAATAAATTTAAATCCAAAATATATATGTGAATGTATATGTAATAATTGGTTGAAAGAATATGCAAGATCAGATCCAGAAGGAGCATCATTATTCCTTAATCCAAATATAAATAAATTTTGGAGAATATCAATTCCTTTATTAATCTTATTAAATATATCAATGTTTATTTGTTCAAATTCATCAACAGGAGCATCAGTATATGTATTATTAACAGTAGGAAGAAAAGTTAAAGTTCCTTCTTTATTTGATTTTGGTTTAATTAATAGTGTAACAGATATGTGGAAAGCAGGAGTGTATCCTCTTTCAATATTAATTGCTTTTTTTTCTGGAATTTGGCCATATGTAAAATTAATAATGATGTTATTTGTTTTTGTAACTCCATCATCATTATTAAAGAAAGAAAAAAGAGAAAGTGTATTAATGTTTTTAGATGCTACTGGTAAATGGAGTATACTTGATTCTTATGTAATGATATTAATGTTAGTTGCATTTCAATTTGATGTTAAATTTCCAATTATTGGTGAATTAATAAATAAAAATGTTTTAATTGATGTTTATGTTTGGGCAGCAACTGGTTTTTTAACTTTATTAACTGGAACTTGTATGTCATTAGGTCTTTCACATATAATCACTCATTTACATAGAGGATTAGATGAACATCCAAACCAAAATAAAGGAAAAGAAGCAGAATCATATAAATCACTTTTATCATTTGCAGATAATAAATTAATTGGGAAAGGTTTATTCCAATTTTTCATTACTATAATATTATTGGGAACTTTAACTTTAGTTATTTTAGGTTCTAGATTAATTTCTTTTTCTTTTAATTTCCATGGTTTAGCTGGTTATGCTTTAGGTTTATTAGATATATCTCCTCATAGAGAATATTCTGTTTTAGATTTAGGTTTAAGTATTCCTGAATCTTATGAATTTCCTAATAATTTTACTATTAGATTTACTCAAGTTATCTATTTTCTTACTATTTTTGTTTTACCTATAACTCACTTAATTGTTGTTATCTTTTTATGGTCAATTCCTTTTTCAAGAAAAACACAAAAACTCATTTATTCTATTAGTGAAATTTTAAATGCTTGGAGTTGTTTAGATGTTTTTGTTATATCAATAATTGCTGCTGTTGTAGAAATAGGACAATTTACTCAATTTATAGTAGGTGATAAATGTGATTTTATAAATCCATTTATACAAAAATATTTTACTGAAATTTTAGATGGTCATAATACATGTTTTGAAGTAAAAGCATATTTACAAAGTGGATGTTGGGTTTTATTTGCTGCTGCCATAACATATTTTATTGGTTCTATGATTGTTATGAAAGTTTGTAGAAATGCATTATATGAAAGATTACCTAATGAAGTTAAAGATTATTTAAATAATAAGAAAGGGAAAAGTAAAGATGAAATTAGAATTAGTGAAATTGATAATAGATATTCTTCTACCAGACAAACTATTAGTGATATTAACGGAGATAGAAGTACTCAAGGTGTTAATTCTGATTTATTGTAAATTATTTCATTTATATTTTTTTTTATTGGGATTTTTATCATCCTTTTTTTGTTATATATTTTTAGGTTGTTATTTCACATTTATTAGTTTATTCACATTTAAAATTAAATTTATTTAGATTTTTTATTAGAAAATATTAATTATATAGTCTAACATTAAAATTTAATTTTTTTTTAATTTAATAATGGGCTTTTTCTTGAATTTTTATTTTGATAAAATATTTATTTATTTCTTTATAAGAGCGTTATCTTTTCTTCTAAGAAGAATTATTAGAATTTATTATTCTGAATTATTTATAAATCAAATTTTTTCTCTTTTTATTATGTTTTTAGGAGAAAGTTTATCATTTTTTCTTTGGATAATATTAAAATTTAAATCAAAGGGAAGAGGTAGGGTCAAAACAATTGTTTTCCAAAAAAAAAATAGTGGTAAAAAAAGTTGTTTGAAAAGATTTTTAAAAAAAATTTATATTCCATTTTTAATTTTTTTTTGTTCTTTTTGTGATTTTTGTGGTTCTTTCAACTATTATGAATATTATTCTTACAGTATATTAAAATTTTCTGATAATTTTGATAATTTAAATAAAATATTTTTATGTCTTTTTGTTACATATAATGAAATATATATTTTAAATATTCAAACTTATATTCATAATATAATTGGATTAATTATAATTATTATTTCCTTAATTGTTGTAATAATATATAGTTTAATAAGAAATGTAAATCAATTAGATTTTCTTTCTTTTCTATTATTTTTTATTATTACCTTAGAATATCAATATATTGAATCAATATTATATACAATAGAAAAGAAATTAAACTTTGAATATTTCATTAGTATTTATAAATTATGTTTTTATGAAGGAATTTTTGGAATAATTTTAACTATAATTTATAGATTTTTTTCTGTTTTTATTTTTAAAAATGATAATTCTTTTTTAATACACATTGACAATAAGGAAGGAACTTTTAAAACAATATTAATATTATTTCTTTATTGTATTTTAACTTTAATTTATAATATATGTAGATTAAAAATATCTGAAGCAAGACCATGTTTTAATGTTATAGGAGATATATTCAGTTTTTTTTTTCTTGATATTTTTAATGGAATAGTTAAAAACATTTGGAATATTGAATCATATATTTCAACAATATTTTCTTTAATTGGTTCTTTTATTTATTGTGAAATAATTACTTTAAATTTTTGTGATTTAGATAAAAATACAAAAAATCAAACAATTAAAAGAGGAATTAAGGATTTAATGAATTGTACATCTAATGAAGATCCTATTTGTGAAAATGTAACTGAACTTAATATTTTTTAATTTCAACTTTTGTTTATTAGGTATATTACTATATCCAAAATAAAATATTTAATATTAAAATCCTTAAAATTTTGAAATAATAATAAAAATAAAAAGCATAATTTTAAATTTCAAATATAAAAAAAACTAAAAAAAAAACAATGGAATATTCCCAAAAAACAAATTTAAATTTACAACTTTATGACACAATAATTTTAACATATGCCGATCCAATAAATTCAATAAATTTAAATTCAAAAAAAATAATATATGGAACAATGATGGGAAGATATGGTTATTATAATATAGATTCCAAAATTTTAGTAACATTATCAGAAAGAAGTGATGAGCAAATAACTGGAACTTCTTTTTCTTCAGATTTAAAATATTTTTATATTTCTATAGGAGATAAATTTATTTTTAAATATAACAATAATGAAGAAGAGAAATTTTGTTATTTTAAATGTTATGAACATGAAGAAATTCATAACCAAAAATGTGATGATTGTTTTACTTTATTAGATGAAAATAAATTATTAATTCTTTTTTTAAATGAATTTGAAAATGAAGAACCTATTGAATGTTATGATTGTGATTTTACTCTTAAAATTATTCAAGACAATTTAATTGAAGAAAAAAATGGAATTATTAATTTAAGTAATTATATTGTTCCTTTTGATTTTAAATTTAATTTATTTGTTTATTTAGAATATTTAGATAAAGAAAAAAGACAATTAAGTTTATTTAATGTTAAAAATGAAAAAGTCGAAAATAATTTTATTATAAATAAAAATGAGGGTCACATTTCTTTTGTTAAATTAATTAGAGAAAATTCAATTTTATTGGTTAGAAATTATAATATTATTGAAATTAGAGATAAAAATACTTTTAATGTGATTAATTCATTTAATTATAATAATGAAATTAATTCCATTGATTTTTATTTTGATGATAATCAACTATTAAATCTTTTATTATTAGATGATAAAGATAATTTAGTTGAAGGATATTTTAATAATAATCAAGAATTTATTATTGCTTTATCTATAAATTTATCTTTAAAAGATGATATTGATGAAACAATGAGAAAAAAAGGATTATTTAATATGGATTTTCCATATTATATAAAAGGAAACACTAAATTTATAATTGTAACATGTGATTATTCAATCTTAATTTTTCAAAAAACAATATAATAAATCCTTGTAATTATAATATAATAATTAATATAATATAAAATTTCCAAAAAAATAAAAAACAATTTTAAAAAAATTTAAATTCAAGTGAATAAACTAATTAAAAAAATATATAACAAATATCAAACAATAGAATAAATATTATTTTTTCTTAAGTAAAACTCCAGCCATCCAATCTAATCCTTCTTTCAATCCTTGTCCAGTAGTAGCAGAAGTACCTTGAACAAGCCAAGATCTTCCTTTTAATTGTCCCATTCCCATTTTATCAGTGACATCGTTAGGACTTAAAGCACCATTTAAATCTTGTTTATTAGCCATTACTAAAACAGCACAATCTTTTAATTCTTCTTCAGCTAACATTTTTTTTAATTCTTCAGCAGCATCTTCAATTCTATCTCTATCATTAGAATCAACAACAAAAATTAATCCATCTGTATTTTGATAATAATGTTTCCATAATACTCTTATTTTATCTTGTCCACCTACATCCCATACTGTAAAGTTTAATCCTTTGTAATCTAAGGTTTCTACGTTAAATCCTATTGTTGGAATTGTCTTAACTGTCTCACCCATTTTTAATTGGTAGAGAATTGTTGTCTTTCCTGCTGCATCTAATCCTACCATTAAAATACGAACGTCACGCTTTCCTAAAAGTTTTGTCCATAGCTTTGAAAGAAAGAATCCCATTTTTTCTTTGTTTTTTTATTTGTTTTTTTTTAAATTCATATGTGTTTTATATTAAGAATGATTTTCCTGCAAGGAAAATAATTATTTTTTTTTAGATTATTAATTATTTTTGGATTTTTAAATTAATAAATAATAATTTTAAAAATTAAATATTTAAAAATTCTAATCATCTAAATAATAATTAAAAAATTAAATAATAGAAAATAATAAACAACGAAATAAAATAAAAACTTATTAATCAAAGAAAAAAATAAAAAAAAACCGAAAAAAAAAAAAAATATCATTTAAAAAAATGAACCCCTCCTTCACTCCTTCAAAAGTATACTCCCCAAATCCCAAAACAACACGTTCCTTTGCCTCTCCCTTCATTTCATCTCCAGATGGTAAATGGTTAATGTACTCGATAAAAAAGACAGTAATCCTTAGAAGCTTGGATGACTTGTCATGTGCCAAAGCCTTCACAAAGCATTCAAACATGGTCACTGCAGTCGCCTTCCACCCTATGAACAAGTTAGCAGCCTCAGCTGATGAAAAGGGGATAATCTACATCTGGTACATCGATGACTGTACTGATTCTAAAAAAATAGAAGATGTTTTCAGTGGAAAAATCAATGGATTGGAATTTTCACCTGATGGTGATAAATTACTTATTTATGGTCAAGGAAGTGGAATTTTTGCAAAGTGTATTAATTGGGATATGAAAACTGAATGTGGTGAATTTTTCAATAATTCTAGAAGTGTTCTTTCAGGGAAATTTAATAAGAAAAGACCTTTCAAAGTATTATTAGGTGGAGAAGATATGTTTGTTAATTTATATGTTGGAGTACCATTTAAACAAACTCAAATGGTAAAAAAACATGATAATTTCATTGCTTCTATTTCATTAAGTCCAAATGGTGAAAAATGGATTTCTACTGGTTTTGATAAAAAAATAATAACATATAATACTGATAATGCTGAAGTTATTGATGAATTTGATTCAACCAAAATTGAAAATGGACATAAAATGACAATAATATCATCTTGTTTTTTAGATGATGATAAATTAATAACTGCTTCATTAGATAAAACTGTTAAAATTTGGAGTTTAAGTGAAAAAAAAGTTTTATATACTTTAGTTCCTGAACAAAAATTAGGAGTTCCAAATATGATGTGTGGTGTTGTTACTAATGGAAAAGTTATTGTTGCAGTTACTTTAAATGGAAATATTAATGTTTGGAAATGTGATAATTTATCTGATAATAAATTACCTGATCAAGTTATATTAGGTCATCAAGATTCTATTAATAAAATGATTTATAGTAAAGTAAATAAAGAAATTATTTCAGGTGATTTTACTGGAAAAATAGTCTTATTTAATGAAAATGGAACTCAAAGACAAATTTTAAAACCAGATTTAAATAGGAAAGTTTCTTCATTATCATTATCAAATAAAGAAGATATATTATATGCTTCATATGGAAATGGAATAATTACTTCTTATAATATGAATAATTTAGAAGTTAAATTCGAATTAAAAGATATTTCAGAAGATCCAAAAACAGTATATCCAAGTAAAACAGATGATAATATTATATATGTTCTTTTCTATGATACAATATGTATAATTAATGATGGTAAAGTAGAAAAAAAAAATAAATTAAAAAATTATGAAGGAATGACAATGACAGTAAATGAAGAAGAAAAAGAAATATTAATAGGAGATAAAAAAGGTAAATTACATATATTAGATTATGATTTAAATGAAAAATCAAATAAAGAAATTCACTTTGGTGAATATTCAATAATGAAATTATCACCAGATAATAAATATATAGCTTCAGGAGATAATCAAAGAACTATTTTAGTATATGATGCTAAAACTAAAGAAATAGTTTGTGATAGATTTGGTTTTCATTCTGCTAAAATTTTTGATTTAGATTGGTCAAGTGATTCAAATTTTATTGTTTCTGGAAGTTTAGATGGTGCCGTTATGGTTTGGAATTTAGAAAAAAAAAGTAGATTCAAATATTTCATTAATGTTGATGGAGACCAAATTAATGCTGTTTCATTTACTAATGAAGATAAAGATGTTATATGTGCTGGAGGGGCTTGTGTTATTAATCAAATTAGTCTAAGTTAAATTTTAAAAAAAATATTTAAGAAGAGTTTAATTTTTAAAGTTATTTATTAAAATTATAAGAATTTTCGATTTTTGATTTTTTGTTTTTATTTTTATTTAGAAATTTAAATAACGAAAAATGTAATATTTTTTACTATATCTTATTATAATCTTTTTTCCAATAAAACAAATATAAAATTGTTAAATCAAGAAAAAGATATATTTTTAATTGTAAATAAATAACATTATTATTGATTGTTTTAAATAATGAAACAATTTCATTTTTGAAAAAATTAATACAAACATCAACATCAATGTTGTAAAAAAATAAAATATAAAAATTAACACTAAAATATTTTTTTTCATTTTTAAAAAAAATTAAATTTTAAATCAAAATTTAAATGAATTCCGTTCCTCATTCAAAATCAGCATTAAGAACATATACAACAATAAAACTTCATAAAAGTATTCAATCAAATACTTCATTTTTAAATAATGATATAAATAGATATGAAGATTTAATAAAAAAAGCAAGAGCAACAATAAATAAATTTCAAAATAACAGTAAAAGTATATCAAAAGAAAAACAATTAAACAGATCTCCTTTTTCAAACTTAGAAAGAAAAAGTTCAAATTATAGTTTAATTGTATCTTCTCAAAGAGAAAGCAGAGATGATATTAAAACAGAATATTCAAATTTATCTAATTTTGGGATAGAAAATTATTATAAAAATTTAATTAATCAATTAAAAAGTGATTTAAATATTCAAAATGAAAAAATGAGAAATTTAGAAAGTATAAATAAACAAAATGAAATTAATTTAAGTGATAATGAAAGAGAAAGAGGAAGATTAGAAGATAAAGTTAAAAATTTAGAAAAAAAATTAAATGAAACTAAAATTTTATATGAAGATTTAAAAGAAGAAAAAAAGAATTTAGAAAATAATTATGAACAATTAAGATTTAATTATAAAAATGATTTAAAGAATAAAGAAGAAGAAGAAATATTATCTAAAGAAAATGAAATGATTAAAAGTGAATTAAATAAATTTATTAAAGAAAATATTAATTTAAAAATTTCTGTAAAAAATTTAAAACAAGAAATTGGAAATGATTCTAATGAAGTTATTATTAATTTAAAAAAAGAAATTGAAAAATTAAATTCTCAATTAGAAAGTAAAGTAGAAAAAATTAAAAAATTAGAAAAAGAAAATTTAAAAAAAAAAAGTGATTTAATCAATTTGAGTAATGAAGATATAATGTTATTAGTTAATGAAGAAAAACAAAAATATAAAAAATTAAAAGAAGAATATGATTTATATAAAGAAGAAAATAAATCAAATGAAAATAAATGTTTAACTGATAATAATTTATCAAATAATAATTTAATAGACAAAAATAAATATTATGAATTACAAAAAAATTATTCTAATTTACTTTTGGAAAATCAAGGATTAAAGAAAATTAAAGATGAATATCAAAATTTAATTAATGAAAATAATAAAATTCAAAAATTAAAAAATCAAAAAAATGAAAAAGAAAAAGAAACAATACAAAAATTAAGAAATGAATATGATGATTTATTTAAAGAAAATATATCGTTAAAAGAATATAAAACAAAATATGAAAAAATATTATTAGAAGTAGAAAATTTAAAATTAAAAGAAAAAGAATATGAAGAAATAAAAAAAGAAAATTTAAATTTAAAAGAAATTGAAAAAAA
>JAEEGK010030889.1_pt1 | contig 10589 bp, 4 predicted proteins | sample 8958771 | NCBI WGS metagenome assembly JAEEGK01 (sample SAMN16246547, study PRJNA631951) | gut metagenome | biome: gut microbiome; feature: rumen; material: SC-attached | host: Bos | place: Iran: Karaj | collected 2018-10 | reverse complement strand
AGCCAACTTCACCGTCGATCGCTTCCGCTATGGCAAGGAGTACGATGTCGCGACGAAGACCAATGCCATCGGCGACTATGTGCAGTCGAAGAAACAACGCACGATGGAGGGGGAACTGAAGGCCATCTTTGGACTGATGGATGGTGGCACCACGATCTTTGGTGCTGACTGGCGTAAGGATTGGCTGGAAGCCACCTCTGGCGACATCAACCGGCATGTCTGGACGCTGGCCGCCTATGCCCAGCATGAACAGCGCTTCTGGCGCATCATGACCTCCACCCTCGGACTGCGCTATACCCGCCACGAGACCTTTGGCAACCGGTTGACGCCAAAGGTCGTGCTGATGGCAGCCCCTGGCGACTTCCGTTTCCGTGCGACCTATTCGGCTGGTTTCCGCGCTCCGGGACTTGACGAACTCTATTACCACTACTTCTCCGTGAATCGTGGCAAGGCTCAGATCAGCTTTGGAAACCCTGACCTATCGCCAGAGAAGAGTCACTATGTATCCCTCAATGCTGAATACCGTTCACAGTTCATCGCCGTGAGCCTCACGGGTTATCTCAATCGTATTAACGATATGGTGGTGAAGCAGAACGTGGAGGTTGACGATGAATCGTTGCAGATGCTCCGCAGGGAGTTCCCGGAGATGACTGACGACCAGGCGCAGAAACTTACCCAATACGCGCTCTATCAGAACAGCGACAAGGGCGATGTGAAAGGCGTGCAGTTCAATCTCTCGGCCAATCTCTTTACCGGCTTTAATCTTTCTGCCAATTATGCCTACACCTATGCCCGAACGAAGAGTGGTGACGAGTGGCAACCCCTCGAGCGCAGCATCCGCCACACAGCTACTATCGCTGCCAATTACCATCACGTCTGGCGACGCTATGGTCTCAACGTCAACCTCAATGGCCGCTTACAATCTAAGACCTATTACACAGGCACTTACGAGGATGCCCCGGGCTTTGGCATCTGGAACCTGAATACCACTCACACCTTCGACATCGTGAAGTGGGCTCTCCTTGAACCCAGTATCGGTATCGACAATCTCTTCAATAAGGTAGACCGTCGCCCGGACTCCAGCACCCGCAAGTACGCTCTCTTCAGTCCAGGCCGTATGCTTGTCGTAGGACTGAAGGTAAGGTTTAAGGAATAAGATAAATTATGCTAATTATTTGTGCAAAAATACGAATAACGGGGAATTATGAGTATCTTTGCCACAATTTTAGATGGTTTATGAATATGTATAGGCAGAGATTGCTGTGTGGGTGTATTGTGATGTTGCTGTCGGTTACGGTAGTGGCGCAGGATCAGCAGGTGCAGCTGGAACACCTGCGCTCGGAGATGTATCGACTTTACGGTACTGACAGTCTGCAGCGATTCATGGATACGACTAACAAGCTGAAAAAGGTGGCCCAGGCTGTGGGCGATGAAAAGACATTCTACAGGGCGTGGGCAAATCAGGCACTCTTCGTCTTCAGAAAGAAGGATCGCAAGGAGGGGCAGGCTATATTGGAGCAGGTGCGCAGCTATGCCGATGAGCGCGACAGTAAGTTCGGCTTGTATATTTCCATATCGGTGAACACAACCTTCCTGAGCCTCCTCAATATGAACGACGAGCTGGAGAAGGAGTATCAGAAGTGCATCGACTATGTGCACCAATACTTCCCAGAGGAGAGTGCTGCGACAGACTATCTGGGACTGGCGCGACTGTACTACAACAATGATCAATTCGGGAAGGTGATGGACGTGGCGAAGAAGACGCTGAAGGAACCGAACCTCAACGACACCCATCAACAGATAGCGCTAGCATACATCTGTCTCGCCTATTCGGAAATGCCCGAGAAGGAGATAGACCTGAAGACCTTCAACCAATATTACCAGGAGTTTAAGGAGTTCAGGGAGAAGACTGGGCGCGACACGGGGATGAACGATATCGTGGACTTTAACTACTACCAGCTGAACCATCAACCGCTCAAGGCCCTGGAAGCAGCCAAACACATGGCGATACCTTTGAACAGACTGCTCTATGTGGCGGAGGCCTACGAAAGGCTGGACAGCTTTAAACAGGCGTACTACACGATGACGGCGTTCAGGAAGTTGACGGACTCGCTGAACTCCGCAGAAAGCAAGAAACAGGCCACGGAGCACGCCCTGCAGCTGAACATTGAGAGGGCTGAGAATGAGGCCAAGGACTTGAGGATAGAAAACCAGATGCTGGAACTGGAACAGAAAAACGAAGAAATATTGGCGATCGCCATCATCGGGTTGATCGTGGTGGGGTTCCTCATCCACTTCTTCTATCGTCGCCAGAAACACCTGAGGGAGATACAGACGGCCTATAACAAGCTGGAGGATGCTTACGGAAAACTGGAGGCGACCACCAAAGCGAAGGAACGTATAGACAGTGAACTGCGTATTGCACATAACATTCAGGAGGGTATGGTGCCAAGGACGTTCCCTGCCTTCCCAGACCGCAACGACATAGACCTCTATGCCTCGATGACGCCCGCCAAGGAAGTTGGGGGCGACCTCTATGACTTCTTCCTGCTGCCGCGATCATTGCGCGACGGCGATGAGCGGCTCTGCTTCTGTATCGGCGATGTCAGTGGAAAGGGTGTGCCGGCTTCGCTGTTTATGTCGGTGGTGGTGAATCTGTTCCGCATCGTGGCCAAGGAGGGTAAAACGCCAGCTCAGATAGCGACGAAAGTGAATGAAGCCGTAGCGACCGACAATGAGAACGGGATGTTTGCCACTATGTTTATCGGAGAGATCGATCTGCGTACAGGTGTGATGGAATACTGCAACTGCGGGCATAATCCGCCTGTCGTAGGAGGCCAATTCCTCGAGATGCCGGAAGCCAATGCCCCCATAGGCCTATGGCCAGGACTTGAATTCATCGGCCATACCGTAGAAGGGATGAAAGGCAAAATGCTGCTGCTCTATACCGATGGTGTGACCGAGGCTGAGAACATGGATCAGAAGCAGACGGGTGACGACTGGCTGATAGACATTCTGAAAGGTCATCCGATGGACAATGCCCGTGAGACGGTGGACGACATACTGAGGGAAGTGGCCACTCACGTGGGCGATGCCGAACCCAGCGATGACATCACGCTGCTGTGTCTTCAGATTTGAAGATAGTCACATATCCCGCATCGTCTATGACCTCTGCGACGGCGTCAAAGCTGTCTGGCAAATCAATCCTGTCTTCAAATTAGAGGCTGACTTCAGGGACCACTTGACCGTCGAGGAGATTCACTATTCGCTGGGCGTAGCCGGCATCGCGCTCGGAGTGGGTTACCATCAGGACGGTGGTGCCTTCCTGGTTCAGTTGGGTGAGCAGTTGCATCACCTCTAAGCCGTTCTTGGAGTCGAGGTTACCTGTGGGCTCGTCGGCGAGAATCAGTTTGGGATTCATCACGACGGCACGGGCGATGGCGACACGCTGTTGCTGACCTCCGGAAAGCTGCTGTGGGAAGTGATGGGCACGATGCGAGATGGCCATACGTCGCAGTACTTCCTCTACACGCTGTTTGCGTTCCTTCTTGGGAACGCCTAAGTAGGTAAGCGGCAGTTCCACGTTTTCCTCTACGTTCAACTCGTCAATCAGGTTGAAGCTTTGGAACACGAAACCGATCTGCCCCTTGCGAACCTTCGTGCGCTGGCTCTCCTTCAACTTGCCCACTTCCTCGCCATCGAGGTAATAGGTGCCACTGGTTGGATTGTCGAGCAAACCCAATATATTTAATAAGGTAGACTTGCCACAGCCCGAAGGCCCCATAATGGCCACAAACTCACCTTTCTTCACTTCGAGCGATACACCGCCCAATGCTACGGTTTCCACTTCTTCCGTGCGGAACACCTTCTGAATGTTTTCTAATTTGATCATAATTTCCTATATTTTATTGTTACTATTCTTTTCTTGAATCGCAGCGGGTCAGTCCCTAATAATGACTGTCTACTAATTAATGATGAAGCAGGTAAACATAAGTTATCCAGGAGCTGAGCCCGATGCGAATGATTCATATTATTCTGTCTTGATACTTTCTACGGGATTGGTGCGGACAGCCTTGATGATCTGGAAACTGACGGAGAGGACGGCCACGAAGAGGGCGAAGGCACAAGTAGCGGTGAATATCCAAGGGCTGAGCGCGATGCGATAGCTGAAGTTCGTCAGCCAGTCGTTCATGACATACCAAGAAATAGGTATGGCAATGACGAACGACACCAACAACGGAGCGCAGAACGTGCGGAGCATCAGTATCATCACCTCACGAGACGAGCTGCCCATGATCTTCCGGATACCTATCTCCTTCTGCCGCTGCCGGATGAAGAAGAGCGACATACCCACATAGCCCATTACAGAGATAATCACAGCGATGATGGTAAAGAGCGTGATGATCTTCAGTGTGTTCTGATGATCCTCGAAGGTCTCGGCAATTGAATCATCCAGTTTGCTGACATACCACTTCACATCTTTCTCAGTAATGCCCACCTCTTTTATGATCTCTTCGAAAGCAGCCCTTGCCTGTTTGTCGCCATTTGTCTTCACCAGGAAATTGCAATCCTCTATTTGATCCATCACACGGATGGCAAAAGGTTCAACGCCTTGCAGCACATTGATACGATGGAAATCTTTAAGGATTCCTGCGATAGGGTCTTTCTTTTCCCTTCCCCAATCTATGATACGTTCTTTTTCCGTATATTCCAACCGACGCATAGCTTCCTCTGTCAGGTAGTAGCCATCGTTTGTGGGGCCATAGTCTTGAAGGATTTCCAGCCCGTAAAGGTTGAAGGCTGTGCTGTCTAGGTCTGTCAAGTAAAGTTTTATCATCTTCTCATCTTTCATGATGGTCCGCATACTGGTATTATAGCTTGAGAATGTAGTACCTTGACAAACACCAATTTCCTCGACGAATGGCATCTTCTCCAATTGGTTCCTGATAGCTTGGCTCTTGCCCTGTGGACTAAAAAGAAAATAGAGGTTCTTTGTGTTGAATCCGAGTGGCGCATGGATGAGGTGGTTCAGCTGGAGCCAGATGACAAGGGCGGCTGTGAGCATCGTGACGGTGACGACATTCTGCAGGATGATAAAAAGCTTGCCCAATACCATTTTGGAATGGAAGCGGAAGTTGCCTTTCACAATGTCGATGGGTTGGAAGCGGGAGATCTGCCAAGAAGGCATGATGCCCGAGACGATACCTACAAGCAGGATGAAGCCAAGGCTGACGCTCACTGTACCAACGCTGATGTCGTTCATCAGCGCGATCTTTCCTCTGAACAGCTCAATAGCATTGTCTTGGAAACAGAGAGCCAAGGCAAAACCAATGACAAAAGATATGCCCACCATCAGCATTGACTCTGCTATCAGTTTCAACGATATCTCATGCTGGCTGCTGCCGAAGAGCCTGCGAGTAGCCATCTCCTTGGCACGGAAGCCCGTATTGGCAACGGTCAGATTGATGTAGTTGCTGACGGCAAAGAACAGGATGGCCAGTACAGCTGCGAACAAGATGTGCAGTCGAGTCTTATCTCCTTTCTGCAGTCCGCTCCCATTGTTCTGTGGAGCAAACATAATATCAGTCAGTGGTGTCGCGGTAAACTCATGATCTGTTCCAAAACGCGCCCAGAGCATATAGTTATTGGTCAGATGGTCGTCTATCGTCTTTTTCTTGGCATCAAGTGTTGTTCCCGGCCGTAGCATGAGGAATGCCTTGCAGGCTCCTGTCCCACCATACGCGAAAGCATTGGGTTTGAGCGTATATCCCATCACCTGGGGGAAGCGTTCCATGCTGACGATGAGTTGCGTCTCATTGGGCAGCACCGTATGGTCGAATTCCTTGGCAACGGCACTGACGGTATAGACCAGCGTCGAGTCGAAGGGATCTTCATTGTTTATATACACAGACCGTTCACCCACAATCTGCAACGACTCGCCTATGGGATTCTTCTCGCCAAAGAGCCGTTGTGCCAGCCGCTCTGTGATGACGCACTTGTCAGGAGCGTTAAGAGCAGTCTTTCGATCTCCATTAACTAATTCGAAGTCAAAGAACTGGAAGAACGTCGAGTCAGCCAGCATGATGATGCCATTCTCGTTCTCTTCTTGCCTCACCTCACGCTGCCCATACTTAATCCTTCCGTTCTGACTCATCACACAACAGGTCTGCTCCACTTCCGGACACATGTCTCTGATCTCCTGTGCAGCCTGTGGCCACATGAAAAATTCTTTATTACTACCCGTCAGATAGATGCGGTCGGCATTCTTGTGCCAACTGTCGATACTGTATTGGCGCCAGGTGTAGTCACCCATCAGGATGATGAACATCAGCGAAACTACCAACCCTGCTATATTAATTAAGGTATATAGCTTGTTGCGTGACAGAAATCTGAAATAACTCTTCATACGTTCTTATAAATATGTTCTTATGTCCTTATGTCTAAAAGATCTATGTTCTTTTGTCTCTGCAAAGTTACGTCAATTAAACGAATCCGCCAAGGCTTTTCACCCTGGCGGAAGCAGATTGTCAAATAATTAGACGGTTCGGTGTATGATTTATTGACACATTTTTGTTTTAGTTTATAAAAACCTCTTTCTGAACCATAATCCAAAGACAGGGTCTGTAAGATATAACTGTCGCATTTCTGAATAGATGAGATCGCGCTCGATAAGTGCGTCACGCAATCGTACTAGATTTGACGGACTGCCTAAGTCGAACATGGAGCGGACGCGTTTCTCGTTATAACTAGAATGAATGCCAGAGACGATAGCCTTTATTAGATTCATCTGATAAGCAGAAAGGGGCTCTATTTGTTGCATATACAATGCTTCATTGGTACTAATCAGTTCAGAAACGGCAGACGACATCATTTCTTCAGTTACGCTTCCGCCCTGAGGCAGATGGTTGAGAAGAATAGATGACAGATGCTGAACGTAGGAGGGATAGTTGTCCACTACTTCGCAGATGCGCTCAACGATTTGTTGAGAGACGTGTTTCCCCTCTGCCTCGAAATGATTGATGATATAATCCATCCAATCACTGGTAGGTATCTTCTGTAACCACAACAGATCGCCAAATTGATAGAACGGCATACTGCGATTGAGAAAGATATTACTCATCATGTGACGCTTGCTGCCATAGAGACAGTATGAAGTGTAGTGATGATGTTGCCAAGCGGAACGTAGTCTTGCTTGTACTTGTTTCGTGTTATCAAACTCTCCCACTTGCTGGAACTCGTCAATACACACCACGACATGGCGGTTTTTACGTTTTGCAATGATTTCCACCATATTAAGTACCTCCTCTGGCGAATGCGTCTCAGGGGTTATCCCAAGCGAGACACTTATTTCAGAGACAGGATCGACAGGTATTCCAATTTTTGGAGTGAGGCGGACAAGAAAGTCGCGCGCCTCCTCCATCCACAGTTGTATCTTTGATGCTGTCTGCTTTAAAACCGCAACCGCCAAAGCATTATAAAAATCATATTCTGTCTTACATCCGAAGATGTCAAGTCTGACAATAGTGATATTCTCTCTGTCCAAATTACGGCAGACGTGATCTACCAGCGAAGTCTTTCCATAACGGCGGGGGGATATCAATATTGAGTTGATTCCAGCTATAAAGTTGGATTTCAGACGACGAGTTTCTTCTGTCCTACCCGTGAAATTGTAGTCTGTAACAGCAATTCCATAAACAAAGCTCTTTTCCATAACTCTCTCATTTTGAGCACAAAGATAAGTATTTTACTATAATTACACAAGTTTGTGAATCACAAACTTGTGTAATTTAAGAATTCTTAGAAAATAAACAAACTTTTTGGGCGAAATCTATGTCATTTGAGGTAGATTTCGCCCGAATTAATTGTGTACATGTAGTCGTATGATTTCACTTTTAGTGTGACACCTTTAGCGTGATGCAAAGGCGCAATTTGTGTTTGAAACTTCAAAAATGGCGCAAATATGTTTAGTTTGAATTACAAATGTCTAAAGTGCAGATTTCATTTAGGCATGCATAACTACATTAAATACATTCTAATTTCCTTATTTTGAATAATTTGCGGAGAATTAAAACTACATGATAACTACATTTTAAGTACATATAACTACATTGGAACTACACAAATACAGCCAAAAAGGCGGTGATAACGATGCAAATGGTTAGCAGCTGGCTGAGACTTTCAAATAAGTAAAGTCCCTTGAAACTCTCTTTGCGGCACCAGTTTCTCCAAGGCTTCCTAACAAATTCTCGAGAGAATTTCAGGGTTTACCCTAATTAACGTCTGACTTTACCCTAACTAAACTCCTGAATTCTCTCGAGAATTTATTAGCCACCCCTAACCTTTCCTACGGTTCTAAGCATCCTTTCCTGGACTTTAGTCAGCCAAAACTGCGACGCTCAAGCCATGTAAAAGGCATTCATTTAGTCCCTTTCATGTATTTTTAATGTAGTTATATGTACTTAAAATGTAGCTTCAATGTAGTCTGAAAACCGTGTAACCATCGGTATTTCAATATTACAATTTGTGTAGTTATGTATGTCATTTTGCTATTTTGTCTATTCATTCTTAATGCTGTTGACGGGATTTTCCGTTGCAGCGCGCCAGCCTTGGAAGGCGGCAGTGAGCACATTGACGATGAGGACAATGAGAAGGGAGAGCAACAAAGGCAGGAACATCATCTCAATGTGAAGGCCGGAGATACTACCCACCATCGGCGCTAACCAATATGACAACGGGATGGAAATAATGGCAGAAACGACAGACTGGATGACCACCGTGCGGAGCAAGCGCAGGGTGATGCTGCTGATTTCGGCTCCAAAGACACGACGCACAGCAATCTCGCGACGGCGCTGGCCTACGAAGTAGCTGTTCATCGCCATCAATCCGAGGATGGCTATCAGCAAAGCTACCCCAGTGAAGACCATCAGCACACTCAGGAATCGCTCGTAGTCCTCGTACCACTCCTCATGACGCTGGGTGAGAGAGTGAACCTCAGATGCCTCATGACCTGTGAGTTCCTGGATCAGGCTCCTCATTGCCTCTTCCACCTTTTTGCGATCACCATGATATTTGACGAGTGCCTCACGGGGTCTTCCATAATTCCGTTGTGCATAGTCCTCGCTACCATCCACAAACTCATCCTCCTTGATAATTGTATAAGGTGTAGGATGCTTTTCCTCGTACATCACGTTCTGATAGACCATATCGGGATACACAGCACTCACATGAAAGTTAGTCGATCCATTTGACGATACTATCTCCTTGGTGTCATCGCTCTTGCCGAATTGGCGCAGCAACTGATGGTTGACTCCCCAACCATCTTCGCTATAGGTCTTTTCAGGGTGGATGTTGAGGATATTGAAGAAACAACTGTCGCCTATTAGCTGTCGAATGCTGACCACCGTGCCGTCATCAGCGGTAGTCGTTTGGTTTGTCAACATTTCTACTGGTGTGCCATAGCCGAAACCTACAGACTCCACTTCTGGCAGTTCCATCAGTTCACTACGGAACGTCTGGCGCTGGTTTTGGGTGAGAGCGCCCGTGCCCCACATACTAAGAATATTCTCTACATCATAGCCTAATGGCTGGTTCATCTTTTCGCGGATACCGCTACTGAGCAGGAATGTTACCGTCAGCATGACGATGGCAAAGACGGCCTGCATCACCATCAGCACATGGCTCCAACGCTGACGGACACGACGGCGGAATGTGCCTCTCACGATGTCGATAGGCTCATAGCCGCTCAGTATGGATGCTGGCACAAAGCCTGCCAACGCACCAACGAGGATGATGGCAAGGATAAAGCCCGCAATCGCCACAAAGCCTGTATCCTTCAACAAATCCAACGGGCAGTTGGCCATCTCCACAGCCTTATCCTGCAAGGCGAGGGCTATCAAATAAGCAATGGCAAAAGCAATCGCCGTAAAGAGGATGCTCTCGGCCATCAGTTTGGCAAACACTTGCAGGCGCGACAGTCCCAAGAGTCGCCTTGTGGCCATCTCCTTCGAACGGTCTGTTGTCAGCGAGACGCTCAGGTTCACGTAGTTGAAGATGGCGAACACAAGCACTAGCAGGGCGATGACCACATAGAGATGGGCCATATCGCGACTGCCGTGATTAAGGTCGTCGCCTTCAAACGAACAGTTGTTGGCATCGTAATAGAGTGTGGAAAGTGGGGTAAGCGTCAGTTCCTTCACGGCCCCTATCTGATAGATCCAGAAGAAGGTCTTCAGATAGTCTCGCATCCCCGTTGTCTTGCTTTGCAGGTCGCAGCCCTCCTTAGCCATCAGGAACAGCACGCAACTGGCCGCATTGTTCATGGTCTCGACGTAAGCCGAATAATGCAGATGGCGCAGATTCTCCAGATTAACCACACATTCATAGTCTGAAGGTATGACAGAACGGTCGAAGTCGTCCATGATGCCACTGATCGTAAAGGTTAAGCGCTCAGCATCCTGACTGTTTTGAAACACGACCTCCTTGCCAATGGCATCTCCATGAGGCCAATAGCGCTGGGCGAACTTCTTGCTGACGACAATCTGATCAGGTGCGCTGAGCACCTTGTGCTTATCGCCCGAAAGCAGGCGGTA
>JAEEGK010030888.1_pt1 | contig 10590 bp, 13 predicted proteins | sample 8958771 | NCBI WGS metagenome assembly JAEEGK01 (sample SAMN16246547, study PRJNA631951) | gut metagenome | biome: gut microbiome; feature: rumen; material: SC-attached | host: Bos | place: Iran: Karaj | collected 2018-10 | reverse complement strand
ATGCCTACAGCGAGTCAAATCCCAACTATTGTCATGTGGATAGGCCTAAAGATTCTTTTTTCTACAGGTACGACTGCACACAATGGAACCATTCCTGTTTGATTGCTCCGGATTATTATCTGAATTTCAACAGGTTTATGGTTATTCCTTATGTTGCCATGGGAATTACCCTAACCAAGATTACCTTTTTTCTTTATGATGTGAGAACCGTGAAACAAACCTGCTTAATGTTGAGTCCGGGCATCCGGGTGGGATACCACCTGGGCCATTGTATGCCATTTGCCTCATATCATCTTGATTACTGCCTCAGTAGTATTGATTTCCCATATATAACAATGGATAGTGGATACAAGTCTTATAGTCACGGACATCACTGCCTGAATTTGGGTGTTGGTTACAAATTTTAAAAACGAATTGTGATGAAAAGAATAATATTAATAGTGAACTTGTTGTTTTTGCTGTGTGCTTATGTCTCCGCCCAAGTTTTTGTGACGGAATCGGAAGCCATAGTTGTGGCTTCAAAATATATGCAGTATTATTTTAATGAAAAAACATATCATACAAAAGAAGTGTCCCATGTTGACAGTATGATACAAAAGGGACATGTGCTGCTTTATGAGGTGTGTTATAAAAACGGATGCTCCGCCTTGATTTCCGGTGTGGATGGCACAAACCTGACCGCAAAATTTGTGAAAGACTGAAAAAGCATACAATGCGGCATCTGAACGGTGCCGCACTGCATGTATAAGTATTCATCGCCGTCAGAAAGGATAGATGTACCGGATGGTGATGTAGCCCTTGGCTCCCGAGGCGTCGGTGAAGCCGGTGAAATGGAGTGCGGCACGGCTGCCGTCGGCCAGCCGCAGTATATAGGGCCGCCCACTCATGGTATAGACGGGCGGCATGGTGGATGTGTTGACATCCATCCAGCGCGAAAGCACCGGATTGAGCAGGCAGGTGTCATAGAGGATATTCCCGTCCATCATACCTGACATGTCGACAGCAATGCGGGAGAGCGTATCCGGAGTGAAAAGGGCGGTTGCGGGAACGCCCAGCTCCCGCAACTGCTCCAATGACACACATTCTGTTTCAAAAGCTGAGCCTCCGTTTGTCCGCACATCATAGCGGTGCAGGGCAAAGTCCCATTCCGCCGGCGCCATCTCCCCCTTCAGCACATTGGAGGTGTCGGTGGTTTTGCCTTTCAGGCGGATGTATGTCCAGCGTGCATAGCTGGTGGCATCGATATGGATGGTGCCGCTGTTGTCATCGTTGATTTCGATGAAGCCATATTCCGAACTGCGGACAGGCTTGTCATAAATGCCGCCGAAAATCCCTTCGCAGCCGCAGCAGCACAGCACAAACAGCGGCAACAGCGCAAACAGGCAGGCTCTTTTCTTCATCTTTTATTACATGTTAAACACAAACTGGATGGACATCGGCATGGAACCGGGCGTCAGCTGGTATTCCAGCCCTAATTTCTTGTCCTTAACCTCACCTTTAAGCGAGCCTTTCCAAGTTGTTTCGCCGGATTTGAATTCGACCTGAGTCTCCTCCAATGTGTAGTTCTTGTCCGTGTTCTTTGTGACCTGAATGCCGTTGACAGTGATTTCAGGGGTGCTCATCCTGCCTTCGCCCATTGCGGGTATGACAAGGGTCGCCTTTTCCTCATTCTCAGCCTTCAGGGTCACGGTTGTCTCGTTCCGTCCCTGCTCCTTGCCGGAGACGCTCATCACAAGCGTGCCCTTGTAACTTCCCTCCACCTCTTCGGCAGGTTTGTCTTTTTTACAGCCTGTCATCATGGCCGCACCGGCCACCAGCAGTCCCACGAACATAATTCTTAAAGTTTTCATTTCCAATAAAGTTTAAGTTAAACATAAGTTAATTCAATTGCAATCCGTCACGCTTCCGTGACAGTTGCAAAAGTAACGGAACCCAATTGGAAATCCCCTCCCCTAAAATGATGAAAAATACGGCTGGGACTAACCAACAAAAAGAAAAGGCAGCCGTATGCAGAATAAAATGAATGGCAGGACGGAAAAAAAGCATTTTTCTATTTTTACAATCATCTGTATTTTAATATATTATAAAAAATGTGAAATTTTTTTTTCCTTTAAGTGTGAGATTTTGGGGTTCCCAAGCGTTTATATATAGTGAAGGGGCATAATATGCACCTGTCAAATTTTGGTTTAATTATATGGAAACAGGCATAAAACGGCAATGGAATGCGGACAATATTTCAAAAACTTTCGCGTTATTGTAAACGGTTTTGAAGCCCAAAGGTAAACAAATGGCATGTTATAATATAAGTTACGGTCAAAACAATGCAGTCTTTCCCTGCAATTCCTTTCCTTCTTTTTCTTTGCTCGCCCAAAGAAAGTTTGCGGCAAGCGAGCAAAAAAGAACTTGTTCGTTTTTTAGAGCGAGAGCAAACTTCACCGAAGGTAACAGAGCAAAAAAGAAATGGCGTTTGCGGCGGGGGAAAAAAACCCTGTCCATCACGCGCGCCAGCTGGCGGAACGACGCAATCGACGATGCGGGCGAATGCAGAGCCAAGCTTGCTTGGGCTATGCTGAGCCGCGAGGAGAAAAAGATGCGAAGCATCTTAACTCACAGCATCGTTCTTTCGCCGCAGCCATGCTATGGAAGACGGATTTTTTCCTTTACGCCGCATGTCAGCGATATGACTTTAACAACCTGTGAAATTCAAAGGCTTCAACAGTGGCAGGATGCGACAATGGTTACCGACCAAAACCAAAATGTCACCCAGGATTTCATGAACTTGGTCATTATTTTCCTATTTCAACAAAAACAAAAAGAGAAGTTAGGAAAGAAACAACAACAACAACAACAACAACAACAATTATAAGTATGAAAAGAATAATTTGCCATAAACTATTTTTTTTATTCATGATTTCAATGATTTCATGTAACCAAATCAAATCACAGATTTTCAATAATATTGACTATACTATTGTAAGAAAAATCGATTTATATGTCATTCCTTTAACAACTGAATTTGTAAGAAAAGTTACTTATCAAGAAGTTAAAAGGTTGTCAACAATTAAAATCACGATAAAAGAATCGAACTATAAACTTGAAAATTATGAGTTTTTAGATTCAGTGTTAAATTTAAGCAAAGATTCCATTGTAAACGTGGATCCTGATTATAGAATAAAATGTGTAATCAGAAAATTCATTGGGAGAAAGCAAGTTCTATATTTTGATCGATTTGGATATTTTTATTATAAAGGGGATGTTTATAGGAATGAACAAATTAAATCTTTTGTTTTTGCACATCTGCCATGTGAATGAACATTGGTATTCTGATGGTCTTTAAAATCCGAACTGCGGTTATTGTTATGAAACAATACTGTGACATCTTCAAGCCCGACCGCGTGGTCATCTTCCCCGACGCCGGTGTCACCGGAGGGTTCGCCATAGCGAGTATTTTTTTCGCTCCACATTCCGCCGCACGCGTATAATTTATCCCCACAAATGGGGATGGAAAACCGATAATCCCCCATTTCCGGTCATGCGGGGGTTGGCATTTTTTGACTATATTTGCAACTTGCAAACGGAAGCCGCATCGGTCTCCAATAATATTGAAAAACATATATTTATGAACAACATACAGTTAAACCCCTCCATGAAGTTCTCCGATCTGCTGAATTTCAACCCGGAACTCATACTGCTGCTCTCACGCTTCCACATTCCGCTGGGATTCGGGGAGAAGACCGTGGAGGAAATCTGTGCGGAACAAAACCTTTCCGCAAACCTTTTCCTGCTGATATGCAAGGTCTACTCCATCAAAGGGTACAAAATCAGCCGCGAAGAGGCGGAACGGACCGACATGGGCGACCTGCTGCTTTTCCTCTCCGACTCCCACCGCTATTACCTTGAGGAGCGGCTCCCGCACATCGCACTTCATCTTAAGCACATTGCGGAACAATGCACTGCACCGCAAGGGAGGCTGCTGAAGCAGTTCTATGAGGAATACCGCAACGAGGTGATCGCCCATTTCGACTATGAGGAAAAAACTGTTTTCCCCTATATCCGCGCACTGATGGAGGGGAAAAAGGAGGCTTCGTTCCGCATACGGGAGTTCGAGAGCAACCACTCCAACATTGAGGAGAAGCTGCAGGACTTGGTCAGCATCCTGCTCAAATACCTGCCTGCGGAATCATCCCCGCAGGAGCGCATCTCCATCACCATGGACATCTACCACCTGACGGAGGACATCAACCGGCATTCGCAACTGGAGGACCACCTGCTGGTCCACTATGCCAACATGAAGGAAAGGGGGAATCATGGCCAGACAGAATAAAGTGCTCATTGTGGAGCATTCCCCCGTGGTGGCCGAAGGGCTTAAAAGCCTGTTTGAGGAGACGGAATACCGTGTCATTGCCACACTCCCCACATTGGAGAGCGCCTTGGAGCGTCTGCCCGCGCTGAACCCCGACATAGTGGTTCTGAACCCGATGCTGATTGATTTTTCCCAGCGGCTGAAGCTGCGCCACATTTTCCAGGAGTATCCGAACCTGCTGCTTGCGGCCATGCAGACCTTCTACTGCGAACAGAGCGTGCTGGCACAGTTCCATACGGTGCTGGACCTTGAGGACAATCCGGCTCGTATCTCAACCAAGCTGAAAAACGCGCTGGAGGCCATTTCACACGAAACGGAGGGGATGCCCGCCGGCAGCGAGCTCTCAATGCGGGAGAAGGAGGTGCTGAAAGCCATTTCGAAAGGCTATACCAACAAGCAGGTGGCTGACATGCTGCACCTTTCGGTACACACTGTAATCACCCACCGGAAAAACATCTCGCACAAGACAGGCATAAAGACACTCTCCGGCCTCACCCTCTACGCGCTCATCAACCATCTGATCGACGAGAACGAGATACAGTGAACCTGTAAAAAATTATTTGGAAATAATCCGTATCCTTTTCGGCTGCGCGGCGTCGGTGCGGACAGAATAGCATTCGTTTTCAAAGCCTGCTGGGGCTGCCGTCGGGAACAGCGAAACTGCATGCTGCAGATGGCGCGGCGTATCCATGACAAACAGCGTGTCCATCACCGAGAACATCCATCCGTCCTCCCGCTGGTGGCAGCGGTAGCGCGGCGAGCCGGTATACGGGAAGGAGAATGTGGCTATCTCCGTGCCGGTGTACAGCTCGACAATCCGCATCCGGCTGCTGTAGCTGTCATCGTCCTCCGGCCAGCGCGGGTTCTCAAGCTTTTTCACCGAATAGTCGGCGATTACAAGGTAGACCTCTTCGCCATAGCGCACCATGTCGAGGAACATCATCTGAGTGGTGTCACGCAGCGTGTAGAGGCGCTGCGGCTTTGCTCCTGCACGCACATGCCTTTTGTACACATGGTTACCCTCCGTGTATATGAAATGCTTCGCATCGGTAAAAAGTGCGCCCCAATAGAACGAGGGGCTGCCGGCCACCAGAACCTCCCTGCCGTTCTTCACATTCAGCAGCAGCAGGTCGGAGCGGAAATAATCCTCCCCTTTCCACTGGTCAGGATTTGTACTGCGGGCCACCAGCGCATGGCGTCCGTTACCGTCTATGAAACGTCCGTCGTAATTCCATTCGCCCTGCGCCTGCAGGCCGCCAATGGAAACTGTCAGCAACAGCAATAACAATCTTACATTGTCCATGTCTTCAACCCCTCATTTACAAATTCATAACGTTTGGCCTTGCCGCCGAACCGCTGCAACGCCTCAACCACCGCGTAACGGGTCACGCCCGGGCAATAGAAGAACATGAAGCCGCCGCCGCCCGCGCCGGAGATTTTGCCGCCTGAGGCACCTGCCTCCTTCGCGGCGTTGTAGATTCCGTCGATGCGTGGATTTGTGATGCTGCTGGCCATCTGCTTCTTGTACCTCCATCCGAAGTCGAGGATCTCCCCTATCCGGTCAATGTTGCCACGGAGCAGCGCCTCCTTCATCTGGACCGCCTGCTCCTTCAGCTTGTGCATCGCCTCGATGGACTGGCTGTTTTTTGCCCGCACATTCTTCTGCTGCTCCTCGATGATTTCCGCCGACACATGGCTGGTGTCGGTATAATAGAGCACCAGGTTGTGCGCCAACTCGTCCGCATAGCGGTTGCGGATGCGCAGCGGATTGACAATCACATTCTCCTTGTTGAACTCCATGAAGTTGAAGCCCCCGAAGGTGGCGGCGTACTGGTCCTGCTTGCCGCCGCTCATGCCCAAATCCACACGCTCAATCTCGTAGGCGAGCCGCGCTATGTCATATTCGCCCAACGGCAGCTTGAGCCACTCCACAAACGCACCCAAAATACTCACAACCAATGTAGAGGATGTTCCTAATCCGGAACCGGGCGGCACATCCACGTAGGAGGCGATGCGGAACGAGAGCGGCTGGTGGGTGAACTGCCGCACAATGCGGTTATAGACCCCCTTGTGCAGCACGAAAAAACCATCCGTGTCCACGCATTCCGCGCTGTCATATTCCTCCCGCAGCTTGCGGTCAGGAGACTCGAAAACCATTTTGCCGTCGTCAGTTGGCTCCAGCGTGGTGTATGCGAACATGTTGATGGTGGCGTTCAGGATTGCGCCCCCGTACAGGTCGGAGTACGGTGAAACGTCGGTGCCCCCACCGGCCAGTCCCAAACGCAACGGCGCTTTGCTTCTTATAATCATGATATTTTTATTCTTTAAACTTTCTTATTAACGGGGAAAAAGTGGGAATATTGTGGTCAAGGGAACTTTTTTACAACCACCCCTGCTCCATTTCCAAATCACACCCCTATTACATCAACGGAGTCATATACAGCGGGAGGAAAAGAATCCCGTTTTCCTCTTTCAGGTCGGCACCGTGCAGCACTATCGGGGTTGTGAGATACGGCCCGAAATTGTCCATACATTTCCGCAACGAGGACAGAGTGTAGCGTTGTGACGATTTCACCTCGATGGGTGTGATGTTGTGACGCGATGTAAGTTTGCTTTTCGCAGTCAAAAAATCAATCTCCATACGTTCGCTGGCATTCCCACGGCTGGAATTGCTGTAGAAATATAGTTTATGCCCATTGGCGGCAAGCATCTGGGCAACAATGTTTTCCACAATCATCCCCTCGTTTACCTCCAATTTATTGAGTATCAACTTTTGGTACAGCTCCACAGGGGTGCGTCCGTGTTCGTCGAAAGCATGGCTGATAAGCAGCCCCGTGTCGGCCATATAACACTTCAGGGTGTTACGTTCCATATTCAGACGCAGGCCCACATTGGGAGCGGTGCAATTATAGCAGATGTTCACTATGCCGGCATCGGAGAGCCAGAAAAAGGCGTCGTCGTAGTCGCGGTAGGCGGCTCCAGGCTCCAAAGCCGACAATCGGAATTTTTTCTCGTGGCGTTGCAGTTGTGCCGGAATCTGCTCGAAAATGCTTTTCACCTTATGCTCAACACCGGCCGCATATTTCGAAATATCGTTTACATAAACTTGCAACACACTCCGTTTCATTTGATCCACCTTGTCGAAATCTTTGTAATCGACAAAAGCTTGTACCGCCTGTGGCATCCCTCCCACTATCATATATGTGCGGAAATACTCAAGGGCCTTGCGGTGAAGCGCGCCGAGGGGTTGGCGCTTTTCGTAGCACATGCTGATAAACGGCATCAGCATTTCGTTGCCCAACGCCCACAGGAACTCCTCAAAATCCATAGGATACATCGGCATTGATTCCTCTTCGGAAGGTATGACAATATTCTGGACATTCTTTTTTATACTTACCAACGAGCCGGTTTCAATATAGTGGAAACGTCCGTCGGCCACAAGGTATTTGATTGCGGCGCGTGCTCGTGGGCACAACTGCACCTCATCGAACACAATGACCGATTTGCCCGGCGTGAGCCGTTTCCCATAGTGGATCTGAAGGTTCATCAGCAGGGTGTCGAGATCTTCCAGCAAATTGTCGAACCAAGTCCATATCACCTTGTCGGCTTTGTTGAAGTCGATGAGCAGGTACGAATCATACTCATTGCGTGCAAACTCCTCCACAATGAAACTTTTGCCTACTCGGCGAGCCCCTTCTATCAACACAGCCGTCGCCCCGTTCCATTGTTCTTTCCACTCTAATAACTTGTTATAAATCTTTCTTTTCATAAAAGCCATTACATCATTTCAAGATTATTGGATTTGCAAAAATACAACTTTTCAAGATTATTGGAAAGCAAAATTTACATTTTTTCAAGATTATTTTTCCAACAGGTATGACTTTCCCTGAAAAAGGTTGACAGATTAGGGACGGTTATTCACCCCTGCTCCATTTCCAAAATGGCAGAACATCAATCATACCGGTGTCAGTTCGGATGGTGTCGGTTTGGTTTTCTGTGATAATCATTCCATTATTAATGGAAAACATTCGCATGGCCTCTTCCAGACCTGCTGTTTCACGATGCAGGTTGTCAGGGGTTAGTTCGGCACATACCTGAAACAATTGCGAAGGAACACCGTTTTCCAACACAACAAAATCACATTCTCCTTTTCCTTCAAAGTAACATATTTGAGGAAAATGGTTTCTCAATGCTATGTAAACAAGGTTTTCCATAAGATGCCCCACATCTGTCATTGAATGGGTGGAAAAAGAATAGGCGAGCCCGGTGTCAGCGGCATAGATTTTTTTTGGACTTACCATCTGTGAGCGGACAGAGCTGCTGTATTTTTCGACGAATGCAAACAGATAACTGTTCGCCAGATAATTGCACCAGTTCAAAATGGTATTGGTGGCGTTAACGGAGATTACCTGTCTTATTTTTGAAGCGGAAAATTTGTTGCCGACATTCTGCAAAAGAAAATTTGCCAACCGTTGCAGGGAAGACACCTCCTTAATGCCATAGCGCACAATTATATCGCGGTAGAGAATATCCTGAAACAATGTCGAGAGCTGACGAATGTCACCAGTTTTCAGATATTCGGGAAAACCGCCGGAAAAAAGATACTCCCGAAACGATTCGCAGGATGCGGTATGAGATTTCAGTTTCAGAAATTCGGAAAATGAGAACGGAAAAAGTTCTATCGGAATATGCCTGCCGGTCAGATGGGTACCCAATTCACGACTTAGCAGGGAGGCATTGGAACCGGTAATTACAATCTTGTAATGTTGGTCCATTTTCTGCCGAACATAGACCTCCCAATTTGGCAATGACTGAATCTCATCGAACAGGAGCCATTGCGCATTGTGTTTCCCGATGATATTATCTAGACGGGCATAATCGGCAGTGGAGAAATCCATCAACAGTGGATGTTCAAAGTTGATGAACAGCGCGGGTTCGGAAAGTTGGCGATAAAATTGGGCAAGCAAAGTGCTTTTTCCGCAACGCCTGATACCACTGATGACGGTGGCATGCGAAGCGATGCTATCCAACGGAATGGTCTTTTCCCGAATTATCCCCTCATCTTCTGTAGAAACCCTATCTTGCCATTCCTCAATTACCTGTTCAATTGTACTCTGCAATATCATACTTATCAACTAATTATAAAGTTGTTAATTTTAAATGAACAACTTTGTTCGCTGCAAAAGTACAACTTTTTAATATATGAAATCCAAAAGAAACAATTTTTTTTCTTGCAAGAAAATATATCTTGCTGGTATACTGCTACATCATCAGCCCTTCGATAGCCTCAGTCATGGAGGTCCAGGCGTACTTTTTCTTCTCCTCACGGAGGTTCCGCTCGAACTCCTCCTGCCTGTTCTCACTGAAAAAGCGGAACAGCGCGTCGGCAATCTGCCGCGAATCCGGCTCAACAACAAAGCCCACCTTGCCGTCCGGCACAATCTCGGCCAGGCCGCCCACATTGGTCACCAGCATCGGCTTTTCAAAATGGAAGGCAATCTGGGTCACGCCGCTCTGCGTTGCGGACTTGTAGGGCTGCGCCACGATATCGGCGGCGCTGAAATGGCGGTTCACCTCGCTGTCGGGGATGAAATCGGTGCAGAGCACCACCTTCTCCCCGATGCCAAGCCGCTTAACCTGTTCCAAATATGGCTCCGGATCGCCGTAGAACTCCCCTGCCACAATCAGCTTGACCGGAAGCTCGCGCAAACGTTCGTCGGCAAAGGCGTCAAAAAGCAGATCCAGCCCCTTGTAGGCGCGGATAAAGCCGAAAAAGAGCACATAACGGAAACTGCTGTCCAATCCGAGCAATTTAAGAGCCTCTTCCCTCGGCAGCCGCTCCCCATAATGGTCGTAAAGCGGATGCGGGCAGAAACGCGCCGGCTTGCTTTGGGTGAAAAGGCGCAAATCCTGCAGCACCGACTTCGACATGGCCACGAAGCCATCGGTCGGGCGGATGAAATAGCGGGCGAACATTTTGTCACCGATGCGGTGCTCGTGCGGAATAACATTGTCCAGGATGGATATGAGCTTTGTGTGACGGTTGCGCCTCACACACCGTGCAATGGTGCCGAAGCAGGGGCCCATGAAGGGCAGCCAGAACTTGGTGATCATCAAATCGGGCTTTTTGCGCCGGATCTCCCGCCCCACCTTTATCCAGTTAAATGGGTTGCAGGAGTTGATTTTCCGGTAAATGCGCAAGTTTTCCGGTGCCGGCTCGTCACTGT
>JAEEGK010030885.1_pt1 | contig 10591 bp, 9 predicted proteins | sample 8958771 | NCBI WGS metagenome assembly JAEEGK01 (sample SAMN16246547, study PRJNA631951) | gut metagenome | biome: gut microbiome; feature: rumen; material: SC-attached | host: Bos | place: Iran: Karaj | collected 2018-10 | reverse complement strand
GTTTGTATCGATGATGACCGCGGGATTTACGAGATCTCTCTCATCATATGCATCGCAGAGTCTTATAAGATCCTCGAAATGATAGTTGGGCTGTGATTCGCCATGCTTGTTTGTATAACCTCTTAGAATAGCATGCGCATAGGGGTTGCCCTCGGAATGAACTTCCCATCCTCTGTAAATGAACGAGTGAGAATGCTGAGCTGCAAGGATACCGTTCATCATTACGCTGATATCACCTGATGTGGGATTCTTCATACCTACGGGTGCCGCGATACCGCTGGCTACGAGACGATGCTGCTGGTCTTCAACGGAACGGGCGCCGACCGCAACATATGCAAGCACATCGTCAAGGTACTGATAGTTCTCGGGATAGAGCATTTCATCCGCACATGCAAATCCTGTTTCTTCGATCGCACGCATATGAAGATGTCTGGTTGCGATGATTCCCTTGAAAAGATCCGATTTCTCATTCGGATCGGGCTGATGCAGCATTCCCTTGTATCCTTCGCCCGTTGTTCTGGGCTTGTTGGTATAGATTCTCGGTACGATAAGGATCTTGTCCTTAACCTTTTCCTGGATGGGACAGAGCCTTGAGATGTAGTCTATTACGCTGTCCTCTCTGTCTGCCGAGCAGGGTCCGATGATAAGGATAAGCTTATCGCTTCTTCCTTCGAATACGGATTCCAGTTCTGCCTTTTTCTTATCAACCAGATCTCCCATCTTTCCGGTAAGAGGACACATTTCTTTTACTTCCACGGGAAGTGCCAGTTTCTTGATGAAGTTCATTTTCATAATAGGTTCCTTTTTGCTTTGCTGTTTCGCAAAGTTTTATTCCTTTCCGTTCTTTGTACGTCTTGTTAAATGCTTCTTTTATTTCGACTTATTTTTTTGAATTGAATTTTGAACGTCTTGCCGTCGATAATCTCATCTTGTCTTTGATGGCTTCGGAATCGTCATCCGCGATTAGATTTCGAAGGTTGGTTATCTCGTTAATGAAAAGATCCATTTCTTTTAAAAGAGGTTCTTTGTTCATATGGAATAGTTCGGTCCACATGTTCTCATTGATCCTTGCGATCCTCGTAAGGTCTCTGAACGAGTCTCCGGTATAATCCTTAAGATGCTCGTTGTCCTTGCATGTCATAAGCGATACGGCGATACAGTGAGTAAGCTGTGAAACATACGCGATCATCTCGTCATGCTCTTCGGGACTTAAGATGCTGACTTTGTTAAAGCCCAAGATCTGTCCGAGATTCTCGCACCAGAGAATTGCCTCTTCCGTATTCTTATCAGTGGGAACCACGATATAGTTCGCATCCCTGAAGATCCTGTCATCCGAACATTCAACACCGCTGGTCTCCTTTCCCGCCATCGGGTGTGCCGCGATAAATTCTGCCTTATCGCCGAGTGCATCCTGTATTGCATAAACGATGCAGCTTTTTACACCCGTAACATCGGTGATCCGAATGCCGTCTTTGATATATTCTTTATTGTTCTTTATCCACTCGACAGCCGCAGTGGGGTAAAGAGCAAGGATTATGCAGTCCGCTTTTTTGATGAAATCTTTGCTGTCATCGCTTTTGCATGTTCCCTCATCGATCACATCGTTTTCGATCGCAAACCTGATCGTATCTTCGCTTCTGTCGATCGCACTCACGTGACAGCCGATCCTCTTAAGCGCTCTCGCATAACTTCCGCCCATAAGTCCGAGTCCGACTATAAGGACGTTTTGTTTGTTGATCCATTCCATATTGTCTCCTGCGATCCGGAATTCATTTATCATCCGAATCATTAAAATATATTTGTTATATCCGGACAGTTTGGGTAGTTTTCCCCGATCCGGATAGATCTGATCTATTCCTTAATCACAATTCCGAGAGAGGAAATATCCCCGAAAAATCCCGGATAGCTTTTCCTTACCGCCTCGGCTTCGTTTATTGTTCCGCCTGTAAGTGTTAAAAGAAGCGAAAGCGACATTACGATCCTGTGGTCGTTATGTCCGCATAATGTTTCTGTCGGTGCTCTTAGAGAACCTCCCTCTATCTCGATGGAATTCTCTTCCATATGAGTTTTAACGCCCAGTTTGTAAAGTTCCTCGCACATTACGCTGCCGCGGTCGCTTTCCTTGATCTTAAGTCTCGCGGTGGAAGTAAATATACCTCCGTTATTGGCTGCTGCAACGGCAAAAAGCACGGGGCCGAGATCGGGGCAGTCCGCAATGTCGATAACCGCCTTTTCTTTCTTAAGCTTCTCAAAGCATTCTTTATATACTTTATCACCCTGAAGGCTCTCATCGTTTAAGCCCGTAACTTTTACGTCTCCTCCGATATAATTAAACGCATCGAGGAATGCCGCATTCGAATAATCGCCTTCAACTTCGATATCTCTTGCAGTGTATGTCTGTTCGGCATTAACCCTTAATCTGTTTTCGCCATCCCATTCAACATCAATTCCGAATTCTCTCATCGCCTGAATGGTCATGTTGATGTAGGATCTGCTCTCAACAGGAGGAATTAAGGTAATGCTGCCTCCTTCTTTTCTAAGAGAAAGAGAAAGCAAAAGTCCCGTGACAAACTGGCTGCTTATATTGCCGGGGATCATAAAATCATTTTCTTTGATTCCGCCGCATATCGATATCCTGTCATCCTCTCTTTTAAAGAAACACCCGTTTTCTTCTTTATCAAAGGAATCGTCACCGTTTAAGATGTTTTCATAAATTCCGAACGGTCTTTTTCTTAATGTTTCGCTTCCGTAGAAATTGCTGACCAAAGGAAGTGTCATCGCGATCCCCATGAAGAAACGCATCGTGCTTCCGCTTTCGCGGCATGCGAAATCTATTTGTGATATGTCCTCTTTATCGGACAGGTCGTCATCAGGGTTTTCTGCATTCTTTTTAAGTATCTTTTTTATCAGGCTTTCGGAACCGTCGATCACAACCGATGTTTCCTTATCATCAGCTTTAACCCCCAGAGCTTTGATACAGTCTATCGTTGCTTTAATGTCTTCCGAATAATCCACATTTGTTATCGTGCTTACTTTATCCGAAAGTCCCGCACAGATTATGTATCTGTGTGCCATGCTTTTAGAAGGCGGCGCTTTGAGAATTCCCTGTGCCTTTGATCTTTCTATCTTAATTTCCATGTTATTGTCTTTGCTGCTTTCCTAAATCGGGATCATTTATTTCTTTTTTGATTCCTCGTCATATTTAACCAGGAAATCAATAGCCTCAAGGTATCCGTCTATTCCGTGACCGGAGATGGTCTTTATGCAGGCTTCTCTTATATAACTTACCTGTCTGAATTTCTCTCTTGAATCCACGTCCGAAATATGAACCTCAACCATGGGGATTCCTACTGCCTTAGCCGCATCGAGAATTGCAATGCTCGTATGCGTATATGCTCCGGGATTAATAACTATTCCGTCAATGATCTTATAACTTTCCTGGATCCAGTCTACCAGATCTCCTTCATGATTGCTCTGCATGATCTGAACGTTTACATCAATTGCTTTTGCATAGTTTTCGATCATCTCGCAAAGCGTTTTGTAATTCGTCGTTCCGTAAATGCCCGGTTCTCTTACGCCAAGCATATTAAGATTCGGTCCGTTGATAACTCTGATCGTTTTCATTTATTCTCCTTAAAACACATTAGATCTGTTCTTTTTATCTTAGTATCTTTTAATGCTTTATTCTTATTATTTTGTTATTTCTGTCTGTTTATTTTTTGCAGTATCGCTTTAAGCGTTTCCTCAATGCCGGCCTCGGCATTAATGATCTCATCACATGTCGATCTGTAGACCGGAAGTCTTTCTTCATAAAGTTTCATGATCTTGGACTTCTCGTTTGCCAAAGGTCTGTCATCCGTGGGGATCAGATTCTCGGGTTTTCTGTCGAGGAAATAAACCGTTCCGTTTGCCGAAAGATTCTTAACGTTTTCTTCTCTTAGAATTGCTCCTCCGCCCGTGGATATAATGCAGTTCTTCATAAGAGAAACTTTCTTGATCACCTCGGCCTCGACATCTCTGAAATATGCCTCGCCGTCTTTGGCGAAAATATCGGATATCTCCCTTTTTTCCTTCTCGACTATGAGGGCATCGGTATCTACAAATTCTTTGTTTAATTCTTTCGAAAGAAGTTGTCCGATCGTGCTCTTTCCGCTTCCGGGCATCCCCGTTAAAACGATATTTTTTATCTCATCCGTAAGCTCTTTTACAATCTCCTCGGATATATTATCGTCAGGTCTTCTGCCAATGAAAAATTCACATGCGGCTACCGCCTGATATACGAGCATTTTTAGTCCCGAGCAGCTATTTATTTTAAGCGCCTCGGCTTCTTCGATAAGTCTCGTCCTTAATGGATTGTAGATTACGTCGGCTACTCCTTCGAGATTGGTAAACCTTTTCAGATCAACCGGCTTTGAATCAAGATTAGGATACATTCCGCTCGGTGTTGTATTAATGATAAAAGAGGCATCGGAATGCTTATCATAAACTTCTTCATATGTGATGGCGCCGACTTTGCCCGATCTGCTGACCTTGCTTAAAAACTGTGCTCCCGAATCCTTACATACGGCATATGCGGTCTTGCTGGTTCCGCCGGTTCCCAAAATCAGAACTTTCTTTCCCTTCAGATCAAAACCGTTTGATCCAAGAAGGGTTTCGAGTCCGAAATAATCGGTGTTATATCCGTAAAGCTTTCCGTCTTTGTTAACTACCGTGTTAACCGCACCGATCGCTTTTGCTCTATCATCAACGAAATCGAGATACTTTATCACTTCTTCCTTATAGGGAATCGTAACATTGATCCCTTTGAAGTCCTTAGCCTTCATAAAAGCATCAAGACCGTCGCGTGGGATCTCTTTTAATTCGTATCCGTAAAAACCGAATCTCTCATGTATTATTTTTGAATAACTGTGTCCGAGGCGTTCGCCTATCAGTCCGTATTCCATATATTCTCCATCAGTCATTGACAAGTGAATCAATAAGTCACTTTCCTTTTATTATTCACAGAAATAATCAGTTCCGAATCTTGCGGCAAGTGCATCGTAGATCGCAATGGCGCATACCGAATCAACAACGACTCTTGCTCTGTGAATGATCGCGGGATCATGTCTTCCTTCTATCTGTATGTCTGCATTTTCTTTTGAGTTTAAGTTAATGCTTTCCTGTTTTTTGTAAATGGAAGGAGTAGGCTTGACCGCACATCTTATCGTGATCGGCATTCCGTTGCTTATGCCGCCGTTTATGCCGCCGTTGTTGTTACTCTTTGTCACAACTTTTCCATTCTCATTTCTTAACGGATCGTTAAAACTGCTGCCGCATTCACAGACCTTGTCAAAACCTGCGCCGAACTCAACACCCTTGATTCCCGGTACACTGAATAAAATATGCGAAAGCATGCTCTCAAGAGAATCAAACCATGGTTCACCGACTCCTTCGGGCATTCCGACTATGGCTGTTTCCAAAACCCCGCCGACACTGTCGCCTTCCTTTGCAGCATCAAGTATTGCCTGCTCCATTTTGGATGCTGCTTCGTCACTTATGACTGCAAACTTTTTCTGATTAAGTGATGAAATGTTATCAAGAAGCTCATTAAACCCTTTTTCGTAATCGGCATCTTTTGCAAATAATATCTCGTCAAATGATATGTCCGATATATCGGACAGTTTGTTTATGTGCGGTCCGATGACTATTCCTTTTTTTGATAATGCATCTGCACAGATTGCACCCGCTGCAACAAGTGCGGCCGTAAGTCTTCCGCTAAAATGTCCGCCGCCGCGGTAATCTTCAAAACCGTGATATTTTAAAAGAGCCGTATAATCTGCATGGCCCGGTCTTGCGACTCTGCCCGCTTTATCATAATCCCCGCTTCTTGTATTCGTGTTGGGAATTAAGATGCAAAGAGGTGTTCCGGTAGTCTTACCGTTAAAAGCACCGCTTGCGATAATATATTCATCCTTCTCCACTCTGGCTGTCGAGATAGCACCCGAAGGTCTTCTTAACTCAAGTTTCGAAGCTATAAGATCATCATTGATATCAAGCCCCGGTGCCAGTCCGTCAAGAACCGCTCCGATGTACGGACCGTGGCTTTCGCCGAATATTGTTATCTGTAAACTCTGTCCGAATGTATTTTTCATGTACATCCTCCGTAATATTCTTTTCGCCTTTCACTTCCAAGTGAAAGCTTCATCAGATACCCTTTACTGAACCTCAAGTGTGCTTAATCTTTCTGAAAGTTCATCGGCCATCATGTCTTTTAACTCAAATGATCCGATCTTCTTAACATACACACAGGAAATCGCTTTGCCGTTTTGTTTCTTATCATGCGTAACCGCCGAAAGCGCTTTATCGAAATCAAAGGATACCTTTGTGGGAAGATCAAGTTTATCAAGAACTTTTTCGATCCGCTCTTTTACTTCTGTATCGCACATTGCAAGCATTCCTATTGCGACACATTCGCCGTGAAGAAGTCCGTGCTTATGCATGTCCTTATCGTAAGGAGCATTTTCCCATATATTTGAAAGTCTGACATCCGAACATGCTGCTTCGATACCGTGTCCCAAAGTATGACCGAAATTTAAAACCTTTCTTAAGCCGGCCTCTTTTTCATCCTTTTCGACCACATCGGCTTTGGTTTGAATGGCTTTGGCAATTACCTCAACAATATCGAGGTCCTCAAGACTTTCTGCCTCTTCGAATTTAGCAAAAGACGCTTCGTCAAATGTTGCTGCCATTTTGATCGCTTCGACAAGACCTGCACTGATCTGTCTTTTATCAAGCGTTTCTAAAACATCGGGATCGATAAGAACCTTTTTAGGCTGATAGAATGTTCCCACGATGTTTTTAACACCCATGAAATCCACAGCTGTTTTACCGCCCACAGACGAATCCACCTGTGATAAAACGGTTGTCGGGATGTTGTAAAAATCGATCCCTCTCATAAAGCAGGAAGCGGCAAATCCCGTAAGATCTCCGATCACTCCGCCTCCTAATGCAACGGCACAGTCTTTTCTTGAAAAACCGTTCTCGAGCATTACTTTCTGAAGAAGAAGGAAATTGTCGAAATTCTTGCTTTCCTCACCCTGCTTAATAACGGTTATAAAAGATTCTTTACATTCTTTTGCGAGGGTTTCGGCATATTTCGAAGGAACACCGTCGTCGGTAACTATAAGGACTTTTCTGTTAAGCTTAAGTTCCTCTCCGGCTTTCTTTAAAATGCCTCTTTCGATTTTGATATCATACCCGTTGGCAGGCAGATTTACATTAACTGTCATGATTTTTCCTCTTATATTAAATCTTTGCGTCCGGATGATATGTTCCGACGATCTTAACGATGTCGCATTCGGTCTTTAATTCTTTTAACATTTCCTTACCCGTTTCGGTATCGGGGTTTCCTTCTACCTCGGTATAGAAATAGTATGTCCAGTTCTCGTTCTTGGAAGGGCGGCTTCTTATAACCTTCATGTTGAAGCCGTATTTTCCGACGATCGCAATCGCATCGGCAAGCGAACCTGCCTCATTCTTAACCGTGAACATTAATATGAAAGCATTGGGGGCGGGAGCATTTTTCATCTCAACCGCTTTTCTTGAAAATACCGCAAAACGTGTTGTATTCTGAGCACTTTCGTTTATATCGTAATCAAGGATCGTAAGTCCGTAGAGTTTGGCTGCCTCTTTGCTTGCGATCGCACCGAGTGTCACATCATTTTTAAGAGAGATCTCTTTGGCGGCAACGGCCGTATTCTCTGCCGAGATACTTTTAATACCGTGTCTTTTAAGATATTCGCTGCACTGATCGAGTGCCTGAGGATGACTTATGACCGTTTTAATGGATTCGAGATTGCTGTCCTTTATTCCCAAAAGACACTGCGATACGCCAAGTTCATAGACACCGTTTACGTGAAGATCTCCTTTGAACATAAGGTCCGTAACCGATCCGACTTCGCCCGCATAACTGTTCTCTATCGGAAGTACCGCAAATTCACATTCACCTTCGCAGACGGCATTGTATGCTTCCGAGAAACTTCCGTAAGATATCCTCTTTGCATCGGGAAGTATCCTCTCTGCGGAAATGCTTGCAAAAGAGCCTTCGATCCCGCTGTAAGCTACCTTTACGCCTTCGACGATCTTATGCTGGTAATTCTTTGAGATGGTTAAGATCGATTCGATGAAGTCTTTGTAATAAACCTCAAAATCTTTATTCTTTAAATATCCGGTATTCTTAGCTATTAAAACTTTTTCTCTTTCCTTATCGAGTATGGGAAGACCGTGTTCTTTCTTGTATTCGGCAACCTGACCGCTTATTTCCATTCTCTGCTCGAACAGATCGGCCATCTGCTTATCGATACTTTCTATACTGCTTCTGAGTTCATCCATCTGAGCCATGAATTTTTCTCCTTATATAAACAAAGCACTGTCCGAATAAGGACAGTGCAAACTTAAACACATTATCAGGTCAGCATCCATACTTTATTCGGCGCGTTGAGGTTCCTTTGCAAAAAAGTAAAAGGCAAAAAGGCTTACGTAAAAGTATGCCTGAATAAAGTAATAAAAGCCGTTATTCAATTTGGAATTGATTCCTATCGTATTCATATATAAACTCCAAATCCGCTATTATCATAATGCGATAACAGCGGATTCGTCAATACTTTTTTGTCTAGTCTTCCTTCTCTTCGAGATTCTTGCCCTTATTGTTTCTCTTAAGTCCGAGCTTTGACTTAAAGATCTTGGCAACCTTGGCTTTTCCTTCCTCGGTCTCGATCTCTTTTATGTTCATCTCACCCTTGGCAACCATGACCATGATCGCGATATATGCTTCGCCCAGAGCCGCTGTCAGTGCAGCCGCAACGCTTGCGGAGATAACACCGCCCGTAACGCTTCCGACACCGGGAATAAGCTTAAGCAGGCCCGAAACAACGGTTTTACCCATAACCGTTGTTCCAACGGTACCGATCGTTGCGGAGATCAAAGCGGTAACGGTTGCTTTTTCAACCGGAATACCGAATACGCCCGTAATGGAAGCGATCATACCGATCTGCTCGGGCACGAGAACAGCCGCATCCGTAAAAGGAATGGGAATTGCGCCCGTTGCTGCCGCTGCTGCCGCTGCCGTTGCAACGATCGCGTTGGCTCTTCTCTTTTTCATCTTTAAGTTCGCCTTCTGAACGGCTGCGAGTGTATTTCTTAATGCCTCGGGAATTACGTTGTGAACGATATCGATAAGCGTATCGGTTCCGTAAGCCTTGGCAACGTACTCATCATCTATTTCATAATCCTGTGCAAGTACGGGAACGATCTGAACAACATTCAGGTTTTCTTTCTCGATCTCAGCCATAAGGGCTCTTGCATCTTTCTTTGAATATGCCTGAGTAAGAACTATGATAACGGGAACGCAGAAAACGTTCGTCTCGTCTATGAATTTCTTGATGAATTCGATCTCAGCTTCCTCAAAACGATGAGAAGGCGTGCTTACGCAGTACCAGATACAATGGATGGATTCTTCGATTCCGCGCATTGCGCCTTTTGAAAGAACTTCTTTTGATTCTTTTAACAGTTCTTCAATCGCATTCTCTCCGCCGAGTTCCAGGCCGGGAGTATCGTAAATGGCAAGAGGGAAGTCCTCAAGCTCATATTTTCTGATCGCCTGCGTAACGGGTTTTCCGACACCGGTTACCGCAAGGTTTCTGCTGAACACCTGGTTAATAAGAGTGCTTTTTCCGGCACCCGTTTTTCCCATAACCATAATGTTGAGTCTGGTCATATTCTTTTGAACATTTTTAATAGCTGCCATTATTTTCTCCGCGACATCTTCTGTCGGTAATCCTTCAACAACGCCCACGTTCAAGCCCTCCTATTTTCTTTTCTTAACGATCCTGGGTCCGAAATCCTTATCGAATTTCACATTTACCTTGGGTTTCTGCTTTTTGTAGATATACGATGAAACGCCCTCGATGATCCTCGGAGCAAAGATGATTGACAAACCTGTCAGAATGATCGTGATCAGAATGTAAAACAAAATATTACTGTTTTTTTCTTCCATAATGTAACCCCCCACCTTATTTCATTTTCCTAAGCATTATTTTAACATGTTACGTTCTTTATGTGAAGTACGACACTTACCAGTCGCTGTCCCAGTCCGAAGATCCCGAATCCCATGAACTGCCGGAATCCCATGAATAGTCGTAGTCATCGTCGTCATCCCACGAGCTGTACGAATAACTGTCACCACTGTAACTCGAGCTCGAATTTTCCGATTCGTAAAGGGCATAATATTCCGTATCCTCAAAATCCGAGATCTGTGTTTCGGAATTCCAGTCTGGAGTGTAATAAAAGTCCTTTGCGTTATATCCGTTCTTCAGATCATCCGGAATATCGTTATACTCTGCCGGTTCCCAGTCACTGGTATCATTTGAAAAATAATACCAGCTGTCGGTATCGTAACTGTCGAGTCTGTAATAATCCGTGTTGTTATAAGAATAATATCCTGTATCGGTATAACCTGCGGGATAACAGTATTCATAATAAACACTTGAATCATAAAAATTCGGAAAATCATATCCGGTACTATACTCAAACGAACGAAAATAATTCTGAGCCG
>JAEEGK010030883.1_pt1 | contig 10591 bp, 9 predicted proteins | sample 8958771 | NCBI WGS metagenome assembly JAEEGK01 (sample SAMN16246547, study PRJNA631951) | gut metagenome | biome: gut microbiome; feature: rumen; material: SC-attached | host: Bos | place: Iran: Karaj | collected 2018-10 | reverse complement strand
GAAATCCTGTTGCAGTTGCTTGATTTTCTCCATGAAAATGAGGTTTTAATGGCACAAAGGTAAAGAAATATCCCCGATTGGACAATTTTGGAGCGAAATTTGTGGTTTTTATTTTATTGACGCGAGACTGCGAGACTAAGGGACTATGAGACAACCTAGCCCGAAGTCTCGGAGTCATGAAGTCCCGAAGTCAAATAAACACAGAAACACAATGAAATACCTTCGTTTGATTCCCATTATGTTGCTCGGCGCGATGCTCGCCTCATGCAACACGACTAAGAAACTCTATGAAGCCCAAGAATACGACCAAGTGATCATGCGCGAAGCGCCTAGTATCTGCCATGGCAACAAGAATGCTGACCGCATCAACATGGTGGCAGCTTCGTATCACAAGGCCAACCAAGCCGACCACGAGCGCATACAGGCCTTGAAGGCCACGGGTCAACCCGATGTGTGGCCCGAGATCTACCAACGTTATTGCAGCATGAAGGGCCGCAGCGAGGCTCTGTCGTGTTTCCCGAGAGAGGTGAAAAAAGAGATGGGCTATATGAAGCTCGACCTTAACGAAGAGCTGGTTACCTCCCGTGCCAAGGCCGAGAGCTTCCTGGTCGCGAAAACCAACCAGTTGTTCGACTCGGGAACGGAGGAAGATGTGTTGGAGGCTGCTAAGTATAAGGCCCAGCTGATGAGAACCAATCCCGAGAATCCGAGTCTCGGCGACCTCCAAAAAAAGTGGATGCTGCATTATCCCATGCCGGTGCTGCTGAGCTTCAGCAACGACATTCGGCTGAACCTGCCCGATGGCTTCTCCGTCGTGGTGATGGATTTCGACGAGGGCGAGTTGCCTGCCTACAATGAATTCCATACGCAAAGCCAGAGGAAAACCGACTATTTCACGAATGTCTGGGTGCTGGTGAAGGACGTGGAAGCCACGCCTTCGCGCATCGACAAGGTGAGTTTCAAGGAGACGAACGGGGGAAAGGAAGTGGAAGTGACGGATTATTCCCAAAACAAGACGGTGAAGGTAACGGGAACCATCAATTTCTGCGAATACTATAAAGGGAAGATCGACTACAGCATTCCCTTCGAGGTGACCTCCACCTTCACCAACGAATACAGCACCATCAAGGGCGACCGTGGAGCCTGCTCGGAGGAGACGCTGCAGCGCCTCGGCGGCAATTCAGTGCCCGTCCCCACGGACGAGAGCATGCTGCTTGATGCGGCAAAAAAGCTTAACGATTTGATTGCGGCTGAGTTGAAGAAGTAGTCAGCTTCGTCAGACGTTGCACCACCGAGTCCATGATGCGTTCCAAGTCGGCAGGACGTTCGGTGTAATACCTCATGTTTTGTGTAAAGATGGTGTCGGTGATGCCATGATGCTCAAACAGTTGGGCGTAGTAATCCTGTGATATCTTGATATAGTCTTTCGGGACGAAAGCCGTCGTGTCGTTGGGGTCGCGATCCCGTTCCAACGTCTTCTGCCGGTTGATGTCGGCCTCGATGATTTGCACGTCGGTCATGAGGGTGATCATCTCCTGCTCGCTGAGCAGACGGTCGGGCACAAAGCCTTTGTCCTTGCAACCCACCATGGCAGCAAGGACAAAGAACAAAACAATGAATGGTATTCTTTTCATCTTCAATCAATTGCCGACATCCGAGAGGAACTTGATGCGCATCAGGCGGACCTCTTCTTCCTCGTATTCGTCTTCACCGAGTTCGCGTAGGGCGGCCTGCACGTCATCCGATTCAGCCTCATGGAAATATTCAAGGATGTCTTCTTGGTGGTAGATGTCCACGTAGTCCTCGATGAAATAGTTGATGTCGAGGTGGGTGCCCGACGACACGATGCTCTCGATTTCAGAGAGCAACTCGTCGAAGCTGAGGCCCTTGCCGTAGGCGATGTCGTCTAACGGGATCTTCTTGTCGATGTTCTGGATGATGCCGATCTTGAGGGCCGAGTTGTTGACCACCGACTTCACCACCATGTCGTTGGGGCGGGTGATCTCGTTCTCTTCCACATACTCCTTGATGAGCTTGATGAAAGGCTCGCCGAACTTCTCGGCCTTGCCAGCGCCCACGCCCGCGATCTGGGTCATCTCCTCTTTGGTGATGGGATATTGGATGGCCATGTCTTCGAGCGACGGGTCTTGGAAGATGACGAAAGGCGGCAGGCCGTTCTGCTTGGCGATGGTCTTACGCAGGTCTTTCAGCAGGGCGAAGAGGGTCTTGTCGGCGCCACCGTCCTTGCCAGCGCCCATGGCCGCCATGGTCTCGGGATCGTCGTCGTCGGAGTTCTCGTAGTCGTGGTCTTTGACGAGCATGATGGTGTAGGGCTTCTTGATGAAAGCCTTGCCCTCCTTGGTGATCTTCAGGATACCGTAGTTCTCGATATCCTTCGACAGCAGCTTGTTGACCAAGGCCTGACGGATGACGGCGGTCCAATATTTCTCGTCATGTTCGTCGCCAGCACCGAAGAACTCGTTGTTCTCCTGTTTGGCCGCCTTGATGTCGCCGGTGAGTTTTCCAGCCAGCAGCTCGGCGATATGTTTGGTCTTGAAGAGTTGCTTGGTGTCTTCCACGGCTTCGAGGACGAGTTTGAGGTCTTCCTTGCCGTCGAATTTCTCTTTGGGTGAGCGGCAGTTGTCGCACGAGCCGCAGTTCTCCTTGTCGTATTCCTCGCCGAAGTAGTGGAGCAATAACCTGTGACGGCACACGGCCGACTCGGCATAGGTCACCGTCTCGTTGAGGAGCTCGCGGGCGATCTCTTGTTCGGCCACGTTCTTGCCTTTGTTGAACTTCTCGAGTTTGTGGATGTCCTCGTAGTCGTAGAACGCGATGCAGTTGCCTTCGCCACCGTCGCGACCGGCGCGACCGGTCTCCTGGTAGTAGCCTTCGAGGCTCTTCGGGATGTCGTGGTGGATGACGAAACGCACGTCGGGCTTGTCGATGCCCATACCGAAAGCAATGGTGGCCACGATAACATCGACTTCTTCCATGAGGAATTTGTCTTGGTTCTCTTTGCGGGTTTGGCTATCTAATCCGGCATGGTAAGGCAAGGCGCGAATGCCATTGATGGCCAAGGTCTCGGCCAGTTCCTCCACCTTTTTGCGGCTGAGGCAATACACGATGCCCGACTTACCCGGGTTCTGCTTGATGTATTTGATGATGTCCTTGATGACATCTTTTGTCTTGGGCCTTACTTCATAATACAGGTTGGGGCGGTCGAACGACGACTTGAAGACCTTGGCATCCATGATTTCCAGGTTCTTCAGGATGTCATTCTGCACCTTCATCGTGGCGGTGGCCGTCAGGGCGATGATGGGCAGGGACTCGTCGATGGCGTTGATGATGGGGCGCAAACGGCGGTATTCTGGGCGGAAGTCGTGGCCCCATTCCGAGATGCAGTGCGCCTCATCGATGGCGATGAAGGAAATCTTCAGACTGCGCAGGAACTCAATCGTCTCGTCTTTGGTGAGCGATTCGGGAGCCACATAGAGCAGTTTGGTCTTGCCGCTTTTCAAGTCCTCCTTGACTTCGAGCAGTTCGGCTTTCGAGAGCGATGAGTTCATCACATGCGCGATGCCCAGCTCCGTCCCGAAGTTGCGGATCATGTCGACTTGGTTTTTCATTAGGGCTATCAGCGGGGAGACAACGATGGCTGTGCCTTTCGACATCAACGCCGGCAGTTGGTAGCAAAGTGACTTGCCGCCGCCTGTGGGCATCAGCACGAAGGTGTTGTTGCCTGCAAGGATACTCTTTATAATCTCTTCTTGGTTTCCCTTGAATTGGTCGAAACCGAAAACATCTTTAAGCAGTTTGTGTATCTTCTGGTCATCTTTTTTTGCCATGATTTCCTCCTTTTGGTGTTTTCCAAATTTTTGTGTTATTTTGCAATCTCTTTTGAAAGTCTGCGTTATCTCAAGGAATGGTTTTTCGCCTTGACGCAAAGACAAAGTTATAGCTTTTACATCATTCGAAGCAAGAAAAATTTGAGAAAAAATGAAAAAAAATGGCACGATTATCGAATTGTTATCTCAAATCATTGACAATGAGGCTAATGCAATCATTGGATTGAAGCACCAAATTGATGATGATTTCCAGAAAACGGTGGACTTGATTCTCGAAAGCAAGGGAAATGTAGTGTTTTCAGGTATCGGTAAGAGTGCCATCATTGCCCAAAAAATCGTTGCCACCATGAATTCTACGGGTACGACGGCGGTGTTTATGCACGCTGCCGATGCCATTCACGGCGATTTGGGCATTGTCCGCGAGAATGATATCGTGGTCATTTTGTCGAAAAGCGGAGAAACACCGGAAATCAAGATGCTGGTGCCGCTCATCAAGTTGAGAGGCAACAAAATCGTCGCCATGGTTGGCAATCGGAAGTCGTATTTGGCACAACAGGCTGATTATGTGCTTGATGTGACTGTCAACGACGAGGCTATCCCTGATAGTCTTGCGCCTACCAGCAGCACTACAGCCCAGTTGGTGATGGGCGATGCGCTGGCATTAATATTAATGAGGTGTAGGGGCTTTTCCACTGCCGACTTCGCCAAATTCCATCCGGGCGGGGCATTGGGCAAGCAGCTTTATCTTCGCGTTAAAGACTTGTATGTCAGGAATGAACGTCCCGAAGTTGAACCCGATGACAACCTCACTCAAGTCATTATCGAGATGACTCACAAGCGTCTGGGTGCCACTGTGGTGATGAAGGAAGGACAATTGTTGGGCATTATTACCGATGGCGATTTGCGTCGCATGTTGATGAAGTATCCCAACATCGAGCAAGTGAAGGCTTCTCAAATCATGACATCCAACCCCAAGACCATCGATGAAACTGCTTTGGTCGTGGATGCCCTGCACAAGATGCGGGAAAACAGCATTACCCAGTTGCCCGTCGTTCACGATGGGAAATATTTGGGTATCATACATTTGCATGATATATTGAAAGAGGGAATATTTTAATTTTGAATTTCAAAATTTCAGGATTTGAAGATTTCAAGATTTGGTCGCTTTGCGTAATCTTGAAATTAGAAATCTTGAAATAAAAACGAAGGAAAATGATATTGAAAACTGAACATTTGGTCAAGAAATACGGACAGCGTACCGTAGTGAACGATGTCGATGTCAAGGTCGAGCAAGGTGAGATTGTCGGCTTGTTGGGCCCCAACGGCGCGGGCAAGACGACCACTTTCTACATGGTGGTAGGCCTTATTAAGCCCTATTCCGGAAAGGTTTTTCTTGATAATGAGGATATTTCAAATTTGCCGATGTATAAGCGTGCCCAGATTGGCATCGGCTATCTTGCGCAGGAGGCCTCGGTATTTCGGCAGATGACAGTGGAAGACAACATTGCCTCGGTGATGCAGTTCAAGCCTGGGCTGACCAAGCAGCAGCAAGCCGAGAAATTGGAGGACCTGTTGGAGGAATTTGGCTTGGGTCATGTGCGCAAGAGCAAAGGCATACAGCTTTCGGGCGGTGAGCGTCGTCGCACCGAGATTGCACGTGCTTTGGCCGTCGACCCCAGTTTTGTGTTGCTCGATGAGCCTTTCGCCGGCGTCGACCCGATTGCCGTTGAAGACATCCAGCGTATCATCTTCAAACTGAAAAGGAAAAACATCGGCGTGCTCATCACCGATCACAATGTGCACGAAACGCTTTCCATCACCGACCGCGCTTATCTCCTCTTCGACGGAAAGGTGCTCATGTCAGGCTCTCCCGAGGACCTTGCCGCCGACGAGCATGTCAAGGAAGTATATCTTGGGCACAACTTCATTTTGCATAAGAAAGAGATGTAATCGTTGTTACGTTTTTGTTGCAAAAATCGTCTGGGTAGTAAAAATATTACCTATCTTTGCAGAAAAAGCCATGAGAATAGAAAAGATTTGGTTGACACAAAATGCCGTTTGGATTCGGACGGAAGACGGCAGAGAAGCCTGCGAGTTATTTGCAGATTATCCGAGACTGAGAGATGCCTCTGTGGAGCAATTGGTCAATTATGAGTATGATGATTTTGGTATCCATTGGGAAGATTTGGATGAGGATTTGAGTTTTGAAGGTTTTTTCGACAAACAAGAGCCGACTCCGTTATACAAGCTTTTCTTGTCTCATCCTGAATTGAACGTTTCGGCTTTGGCGCGGCGAATGGGCATCTCGCAAAGCCTAATGGCGCAATATATTAGCGGAAAGAAAAATGCCAGTAAGACTCGTATGGCTTTGATTTTTGATACTATTCATGCTGTGGGGCGAGAGCTGGTGGAGGTGTGAAAAAAAACTACTCTGTCATTCGGTTTCCAAAGAAAACCGACAAAAGGATGTACACCAGCAGGATAAAAGGCAATGCCACAAATCTAAATATGGCGAATCCCACGACAGTAATCATCAAAAAAATCCACCTCACCTCATTGCCTTTCCATCCTATCGTCTTCATTTTGAACGAGAAAAACCGCAAATTACAGACCATCATGAAGGAAAAGATGAGCGTGATGCCGAGGCAGGCCCAATAGCTCAAGGCTCCGTCGGTGAGATGGCCTACTTGGCTGAGTGCCAAAGGCAAAGACGCAATGAAAATGGCCATTCCAGGCGCAGGGATGCCACGGAAAGAGGTCTTTTGTGTGTCGTCGACATTGAACTTGGCGAGTCGGATAGCCGAGAATACTGGCAGCAGAAAGGCCATGAAAGGCAATAGGTTGAAGCCTCCAACGGACCACCACCATTCATGAAGCCATAGCCGTGAAACGAAATAATGGCTCATCAGCCAACTCATGATGAATCCTGGTGCCACGCCAAACGAAACTACATCTGAAAGCGAGTCCAAATCGGCGCCGATGGGGGAGTGGGCATGGAGCAATCGGGCGGCGAAACCGTCGAGGAAATCGAAAAGTCCGGCCACGAAAATCATCAGGGCGGCCTTGACGGGCATACCTAAGGCAAGAAAATAGATAGAGCAACAACCTGAGACCAGATTGCCGCAGGTGATGGCGTTGGGGATGTGTTGTTTGATGGTCATTTCGATGGTTTTTTCTACACTGCAAAGGTAGTGTTTTTTCGGAAAAGCCGTATCTTTGCGGGAAATTTGAAAAGAATTCCATGCAACATCAGCTTTATTCCTTGCAAAAGGTCGCAGAAATCGTCAATGGACAGCTTGTTGGGGCAACAACTGACCACAACATCAGAGACTTGCTCATCGACAGCCGCCATTTAATGGATGCCGATCAGGCTTTGTTTTTTGCCTTGAAAAGCCAACGCAACGACGGACACAAATACATTGAAGAGCTCTATGAAAAAGGTGTCAGGGCTTTTGTGGTGCAGCAACGTCCAGATGCACCTTGCCCTGAGGCTTCGTTTATCATGGTGGCGGACACGCTGAAGGCCTTGCAGGCACTGGCTTCCTACCATCGGCAACAGTTTGACATTCCGGTCATCGGCATCACAGGCAGCAACGGCAAGACCATAGTCAAGGAATGGCTTTACCAGATGCTCAGTCCCGACTACAACATCGTGCGCAGCCCCAAGAGCTACAACTCTCAGGTAGGCGTGCCGCTCTCGGTATGGCAGATGAACGAGAGCAACGAGTTGGCCATCTTCGAGGCGGGCATTTCAGAACCTGACGAGATGATGGCTTTGCAAGACATCATCCGCCCGACTATTGGTGTGTTCACCAACATCGGGCAGGCACATGAGGAGAATTTCATCAACCATGCCCAAAAAGTAGGGGAGAAGATGAACCTCTTCACGAAAGCCGAATCGTTGGTATATTGCATGGATTATTCTGATATTCAGCAGGTTGTTATCCGTTCAGGGATGGCATCCAAAGTGAAGCTGTTTACCTGGAGCCGAAAATTTGAGGAAGCCGACCTTGTGGTCAAAGACATCGTGATGGGCGACAAGCAAAGCCAAGTCCAATGCCTTTACCAGGGCACAATGTTGTCGTTCACCATTCCCTTTGCCGATGCGGCTTCCGTCGAGAATGTCATTCATTGCATCGCCATTGGTCTGCTGATGAAAATGGATCCCGAGGTCATCGCCAGCCGAATCCTGTCGTTGACCTCCATCGCCATGCGCTTGGAAATCAAGGCGGGAATGAACAACTGCACCATCATCAACGATTACTACAACTCCGATGTCGACTCGCTGTCCATCGCCTTGGACGTGATGAAACAGCAGCACCAGCATAATCGCAAGGTCGTGATTTTGTCTGACATCCTCCAAAGCGGGCGCAATGAATTGGATTTGTATGCCGAAATTGCCCAACTGCTTAAAAACAAGGGTGTTGATATGATGATTGGCATTGGCGAGGGCATTTCGCGTCAGGCCAACAGATTCGACATGGAGCACTATTTCTATCCCAATGTGGGCGATTTCTTGGCGCATTTCCCCTTCTCGAAATTCAACAACCAGACCATTCTGCTGAAAGGTGCCCGTGCATTCGAGTTCGAGCAAATCGGGATGGAATTGCAGGAGAAGGCGCATGAGACTGTGCTGGAAATCAACTTCAACCATCTTGTCAGCAACCTCAACCACTTTCGCTCGAAAATCAAGCCCGAAACCAAGCTGATGGTGATGGTGAAGGCCTTTGGCTATGGCAGTGGCAATTTGGAAGTTTCCAATGTAATGCAATTTCATAATGTTGATTATCTTACAGTTGCGTTTGCCGATGAGGGCGTGGAGCTGCGTCGTGCGGGCATTAATTTGCCCATCATGGTGATGAGTCCAGAGGTGAACAGCTACGACAATATCATCAAATACCACCTTGAGCCTGAGGTGTTCAGTTTCCGCAATCTTGGCTTCATCGAAAGGGCGTTGGAAAATTTGGCGCTGCCTGAGGCGCATCCCTTGAATGTCCACATCAAGCTTGATACGGGTATGCACCGTTTGGGCTTCTCCAACAGCGAGTTGCCCGAACTCATTCGGCGTATTCAATCTAATCCGATGTTGCATGTGAAGAGCGTGTTTTCGCACCTTGCCACTGCCGACAATCCCGCCGAGGATGCCTTTACTTTGAATCAAATCCATTGTTTTGAGGAAGGCAGCGCGATGATCAAGGAGGCTTTCCCAAATGTCATACGTCATATCCTCAATACGGCGGGCATTTCGCGTTTCCCGCAATACCAGTTTGATATGGTGCGTTTGGGCATCGGTTTGTATGGCGTGCCAACTTGCGAGGCCGACAAAGGCATGTTGCAGCCTGTAGTGTCACTCAAGACGACCATCAATCAAATCAAGAACGTTCCGGCTGGTGATAGCATTGGCTATAATCGTCACGGCCACGCTGAAAGAGACATGCGTATCGGCATCGTGCCTATCGGCTATGCTGACGGTCTTTCGCGCCTTTTGGGCAATGGAAACGGAAAATTCTATGTGAACGGTAGGCAGGTGTCCGTTGTTGGCGACATTTGCATGGATATGTGCATGTTGGATTTGACCGATGTAGAAGCTGCTGAGGGCGACACGGTCGTCATCTTCGATGTTGAGCACGACATTGCCGACATCGCCCAAGCTTGCCAAACGATTCCATACGAAATCATGACTCGCGTTTCGCAACGTGTGAAGCGGGTGTATTATCAGGAATAGGGTTCGTTATTCCCCAAAAGCAATAAGAGCTAACAGTGCTTGCACTGTTAGCTCTCTGTTTATCAATTGAAAAGAGGAAAAATTTTCAATTATTCCTCACGGCGTTTTTTGCCTACAAGGTAGGCTGCGCCAAGACCCATCAACACGGCGATACCGCTGCCGAGAGGAGCATCTTGGTTCTCTGCTATACCATGGTTAGGAAGCTTAGGATTGCCCATCTCACGGACACCAAACTCTGTGGCCTCAGGTTGAGAGGCACCGCGTTGGAACAAACCGCCGTCATTGGGATTTGCAAAAGTCGTCATGCTCAGTCCGAGGACGACCGCGATTGTCAGTAATAGTTTTTTCATCTTTCTTGGTTTTATTCGTTTATTATCTGATTATTACTTATCTACGTTATGTCGCTTTTATAGCGTTGGTTCGTGTTTATTTGCGTGCATTATATATGCTTTGCAAGCTGCAAAAATAGATATTTTTTTGATATGGAAAGAAAAAAATGAAAAAAAAGTGAAAATTTCGGTAAAAAAAGTGTGTTGTTCTCTATAAATAACGTGTCTATGGATGAGAAAATCCTATCCGTTCAAGGCTTCGGCACCGCCCACAATGTCGATTAATTCGTTGGTGATGACGTTCTGGCGGGCCTTGTTGTACTGGATGCGCAACTCCTGCGACAATTGGTCGGCATTGTCGCTGGCGATGTGCATGGCGGTCATACGGGCACCGTGCTCGGCAGTGAGTGTGTCGAGCATGATGGAGTAGAAATTGGTACGGATAACCTTGGGAATCAGTTCATTGACGAAGGTCTCCTTGTCGGGTTCCACGATGTAGTCCAGCATCGAGCCGTCGCTTTGCACCACTGTCTTCAAAGGCAGGACCACCTCACGAGTGGGTGTCTGCACGCCAGCATTCTTGAAATGGTTGAAGATTAATTCCACGCGGTCGACCTTGTGACTGAGGAAAAGTTCTACCATCATGTCGCTGATTTCCATGGCCAAATCGAAAGACATGTTTTCGGCCA
>JAEEGK010030881.1_pt1 | contig 10591 bp, 9 predicted proteins | sample 8958771 | NCBI WGS metagenome assembly JAEEGK01 (sample SAMN16246547, study PRJNA631951) | gut metagenome | biome: gut microbiome; feature: rumen; material: SC-attached | host: Bos | place: Iran: Karaj | collected 2018-10 | reverse complement strand
CCTCGGCAGCGTGCTTCTTCATTTCCGCATATTCTTCGTCAGTGAACTTTCCGGGCTTTCTGAGTACTGCATCGTCGACAGCGATCTTACCGAGATCGTGCATGGGAGCTGCCTTGATGACATCGTTACAGAATTCGGGATCGAGCTCCATGGCTTCTTCCGCAAGGATCTCTTCTATGAGGATCCTTACTCCCTCGCTCGTACGCTTGATGTGACCGCCGGTGGAATTGTCACGGCTTTCAACCATCATCGCAAGACTCATGATCAGGTTGTCATGCATCTCGACGATATGTGCGGTCTTTTCCTGAACTTCGCTCTGAAGATTTTCGTTATATGTATCGAGCAGGCGGATGTACTTTCTGTTGGCGGTATCATCGGTGAACGTGATGATATAGCCCCTCTTCCTTCCGCCGTCGTAAAGGTATCCGACATTGACATTAAAGATCCTGTCGTCATCGGGATTGCCCGACTCTGCGTGAAGAGTGTATGCGAAGGTGTTTTCCTTTTCGTCCTTTTCGAAGTTATCGAGGTAATGACGGATCTTTCTTTCCGCAGGCTTGTAGCCGAGTACCTCATCGATGATCTTGTCCCTGAGCTCGGGAATGATCTTCCTTGCGGTGCTGTTGCTTCCGAGGAATCTGCGCCTGAAATCAACGGACATATATCCGATCTCCCTGTCACGCACCATCGAATCGATGACGGTGTCGCTGACATTGTAGAGGTTAACCCTGTACGCGATGATGATGTAAATGATCTCTGCAAGAACATATCCCGCGGGAACGAGATCGACAGCCGTGAACAGCTTCCTTACGACGAAGAAGAAAAGCACGGTTATAACATACGGAAGAACAAGAAGAGCGAGCACTTTTCTGGAGACCTGTCTCTTTTTGATCCAGGTATAGAAGATGGCGGACATGCCGACGATGAAGAAGAGGAAGTACACAACATATATCGCGGTATGTGCGGGGCCGTACTCCCTGGTCAGAACGCCTGCGCCGTTAACGATCTCGAAGGATGCACTTCTGTAAAAAGAAGTACCGAAGCCGACATTGAGTACCGGTGCATAGACGGCGGTGATGAGAAGAAACATTCCGGTCCTTACCCATTTGCCGATCTCGATCCTGCAGAGATTGAAGATACTCTCAACAATGAAAAGCTGCAGGAAGCATGCGCCGAGATAGGTGATCCTCTGTGCAAAAAGAGCTTCACCGAGATTCTGTGAGATCGACGAAAAGAAATATCCGATGCATGCGACGGGTACGAACGTAAAGATCAGCGTAAAGTTCGTATCGAAGTGCTTATGCCACATGTACATATATATGATTGTACATACGAGCGATGCCGCGAGGACACTGCCATAAAAAACAGGTATCAAATTATAAAACCTCCGGAAACATAAATTTCCATCTGAGTAAAATCAAATCCCATCAGTACCGATGCGATCCCGCAGATGATCGCACCGAAAAAGAAAAACACAAGGCCTGCGATGAGCCAGCTTGTCGATTTCTTCATCTCACGCCTCCTTACCTACAAACGAAGTTTTCAGTCCGATAAACATCTTCCGTGTAAGGAACACGGTGCCCTTGGTCATTGCGATCGAAAGCAGGAAGAAGAGGATCGACAGCCCTATGCAGACAAAGATCGCACCGAAGCCTCCTATGCCGGGAACGATACGCCCGATTCCGAAATACGCACCTGTAGCTATAACGCATCCGAGCGATGCGATCACGAGTGAACCGGCAACAACGTAAAAGCTGATGATGACCGCCCAGATCGCGACAAGGAGTGAAAATACGATCGCCGCAAACGCAATAAAAAGCGGAAACCAGATAGGAAACAGGCAGATAAGAAGAACTATCCTCCAGGTTTTGTGTCCCTTCTCGGGCTTCACCTTGGTCTTAACAAGCCGGGCAAGCGGGATCTCGGACATGATCTGACCGACTATCGAATCGATCGGTTCCATTGCCGCAACCGCTTCTTCTTCACTCATTCCGTCATCCATACGTCCGTCTATCATCTCACCGAAAAATGATACGCGGTCTTCGATATCACTTTGCGGAAGTCCGTACAGTCTGCTTCTGAGTTCATTCAGAAAAGCTTCCTTCTTCAAAACAAAAATCCTCCAAATAAGAAACAATAATCCGCTGTTTATCTATCCTGCGGTATAACCCCGTCATTATTCTCCGCACTTTGCGGATGCGGTTCTTCAGATCATCCGGTCAGGTGATCATTACGCTCTGTGATAAATCTTCTTCACAAGCCCGTTATATAAGCCTGCGAGCGGTCCGCCTGAAAGTGCAGCCCTGAGCGGCTGAAGCGTTACGATCATATACAGATGGCAGTAGAAAAGCTGCCACTTCGTAAGATACATATGTGTGATCTCTTTATGCTCCGCAGCGGATCTTTTCTTTGCTTTCGGAGAATCAGAATATCCGCCGCCTTCATATCTGCATACGGGCTCTTCGACATAAACTGTCTCCGTGTTGTTCTTAAGAACACTCCAGAGGAAATGCTCGTAATCGGCACGCACCTTGTACTCCGGTCTGTAGAGACGCTTTGCGAAGCACTCCTTTGAATAAAGGATCGCCTGATGGCAGGGGATGTTACGGAAGCATACAAGAGGTGTTATCTTCGGCGAGATATATTCGACGTTCTCATTAAGGGAAGAATACCTGCTGCCGTAAACGATGAGCGGCCTGCCTTCAGTGGGTGCGCTGTTCTTATCGATGTAATCCGATGCGGCCTTCTCGAAACGCTTTAGGACTTCATCGTCATAGAAATGATCGCCGCAGTTCATGAATATATAGAAGTCTCCGGTCGCATATGATATGCCCTGGTTCATTCCGTCGTAGATACCTGTGTCCTTCTGCTCATAGATAAAAACGCGGGGATCGTTCAATGCCCTGACCTTATCAACACTGCCATCAGAAGAAAGACCGTCCTTGATGACGATCTCCAACTCCGCATCCTTCTGAGCAAGGATATTTTCCACGGTCTGTATTAACTTGTCGCCCGCATTAAGGGATACGGTAATGACAGAGAATTTCATTTCTTTTTCAGATATTCCATAACCTTGTCGTAATTGCCGGGAACGTGGGGGAAGTTGCAGTTTTTGCAACTCTTCACTTTTCTGTCCCCTTTATCGATTATAGTATAATTTCCCGGACAGGCAAGGTTATAGAGCGGACAAAAGCAAAACAGGCAGTTCATATCGCCTTCGATATTATGACAGGGATAGTATTTACACTCTTTATTTGCAAAAAACTTACTCGAGTTTTCCATCCTTAACCTCTCTCATCTTCCCGACAAAACTGTCGACAAACGCAGGATTCGAACCGTAATAAAAATGAGGGAATCCCCAGATGCCGTTCTTCTCATTAACTATGCACATCCATATAATGTCCCTGAAGGGCTTTCCGGCAGTGCAGGTTTCGCCGTTCATATCCGAATCGTAATAATGGAACTCATGACCTCGGAGTCCCTTCATATTCCCACAAAGAAGTTCGTCGGGTGCATCCTCGATATGCATATATCCGAATCTTACAAGCTTGCCCGAATACCTGCACTTTCCGTCATAAGCTCCCACTGTCTCAAACACGTTTCCCTTATCATCTTCCACTGACTTTCCCAGATACATGAATCCGCCGCACTCCGCAAGCGAAGGGATACCACGGTCGATGAAAGTTTTGACCGATGAAAGCATGGAGCGGTTCTGTGAAAGCTTTTCAAGATACAGTTCGGGATATCCTCCTCCGAAAAGAAGACCATCCGCATCTTCGGGAACGGAGCTGTCATAAAGAGGCGAGAAATATCTGATCTTAACTCCTCTTTCTTCGAACATCTCTATATTGTCTCTGTAGTAAAAGCAGAATGCATCATCATAAGCTACGGCAAGAGTAAGACCCGCACCGGGAGAGGCTTTAGCATCACGCAGTCCGTCCGTCGCAGGTGACTCTATATCATCCGCGCTCTGCATTATCTCCATCATCGCATCGATATCGATGTTCTCTTCAAACCCTTCCGATGCAATCGTGATCTTTTTACCGGTTTCTTCAGATTCATCCGGAAGTTTAAGTCCGAGGTGCCTGCTCTCAAAATCTATACCCTTTGTCTTCGGGAAGAATCCGAGCAGCTTCACATCGGGTCGCGAACCCGAAAGAGCCTTCTCAAGTTCGGGAAAAAGCATCCCGTAAAATCCGGAGGACATGTTGTTCAGGATGATACCTTTGATAAGCTTACGGTCATCGTCGGCAAGAACTCCTTTGATCATGGAAATGATCGTTCTTCCTACTTTACCCGCATTAACCACAAGCACGATGGGAGTCGAAGTAACAGATGCGATCTCATAGCAGGATCCTGCTGCGGACGAAACATCGTTTCCGTCATAGAGTCCCATCACACCTTCGATCACTGCATAAGAATCACGGGCTTTTACGACCGAAGCCTTAAGCCTTTCCTCTCCCATGAAAAAGATATCGAGATTTCTGCTCTCAATACCGAATGCCTTTTTATGAAACATCGGATCGATATAATCGGGACCGCATTTATATGACTTAAGATCCAAGCCCCTCTTCTGAAGACACCTTAAGAAAGCACAGGTAAGAGTGGTCTTTCCGCTGCCACTCGTCATACCTGCGATCATGAGTCTGTTTACTTTTACGGTTTCAATATTTGTCATATCGTAAATGAAAAGATCCAGACGGGATTCTGTGCGCTCAGAAGATGATGCTCTCCCGCTTTTCTTACACCTGCGACCGAGACCTGAATAATCTCATCGTCGGTTGTTTCATATTCTCCGATCAGCTTCTTTACCTCTTCGATCGTTTCGAGGCTCACGGCGTTGATAACATACCTGATACCCTTCTTACGATCTGTCGGGCTCCTTATTATCTCACTGAGCTTACCGTCACTTCCACCGATAAAGACACGGTCGGGTGCGGGAAGGCCTTCAAAGGTTTCCGGTGCATTTCCCTCAATCACCTCGACATTGCGGAGTCCGGCTTTTGCGATATTTTCTTTAATGAGTCCGACTGCTTCGGTTTTCTTCTCGAAGGAATAAACCGTGATGCTGCTTGATAAAGATGCGGCTTCGACAGAAACAGATCCCGTTCCGCCGCCGATATCATACATCACATCGCCTTCGCAGAGACCAAGCCTGATGATGCTCTCATGGCGGATGCACTCTTTGGTCATGGGGATGTCTCCCCTGATCATATCAGCATCCTTTACAACATTTATCAAAGGCTTCTTCAAAGGTTCATCGTTTACAATAACCGCAGTCGCTATGCCTCCTCCTTCATAGCCTGCCGCCTCATCAAAGGTCATGGAAAGGATCTTCTCATCATCATACGAAAGATTGATCCCGGCAAAGAGTCTGCCATTAATGCCCCGGTCCTTCATAAGAGCTCCGACTTTTCCGATATCCCTACTTCCGGATAAAAGAGTGATGACCTTGGCATTGTACTTTACCTTTTCCGCAAGCAGGGAAAGATTCCTGTCATCGTCCTTGCCATGAAGACTGAAAAGAACAGCATCGTCATATGCGATACCGAGCTTTGATGCCATGTATGAAAAAGAAGAAATACCCGGAAGAACATTTACACATACATCAGGATCCCATTCTTTCAATGCAGCGATCATCTTTGCGGTTCCGCTGTAAAAACCGCTGTCACCCGAAAAGAGTATCACGGGCTTTAAAGGCTTCTCGCTTTCCAGAACGGGAATGATGTCGGATGCTTTATACATCTTATAGGTTTTCTTCTTCGAAATGCCTCCCAGAAGACGCTCTGCTCCGAACAGGATGTCGCATTCATTTATCGCTTCGGATACGGCACCTGTCATACAATCCTTCGAGCCCATTCCGATGCCCGCCAGCGTAACCGTCATAACGGGCGCAGACTCTCCGAGAACGGTCGAAACCGCAGCAGCAACACTCATTCCTTCTTCCTTTGAAGGTCTCTCGATGATATGTGCGGTTATGTCTTCATCAATGGCAGCACCTATCTTCTCTTCAAAGCCTCCCGCATCGCCGCTTTCCTTCGTCACGAGATGCTTTATGGAATACTGTCTGATAAGCGCCGCATTCATATCCTTGGTAAAGGGGCCGTGCATTGCGATGATATGAGTTTTCTCAATTCCGGCTTCGGCACATTTTTCAAGGCTTTCAACCGAAGGAAGGACTCTGACATATGTTCTTCCCAGAACCTCCGCGGAAACATTCTTAACATAGACTCCGAGTTCCTTGCTTCCCGTGGTAAGAAGAATATTTGAACCGGTTTTATTAAGAGCCTTTGCACAGTCTTCGGCCGTCGCATACTTGGGGAAGCCCTCTGCGATGCTTTCGTTGCCCGAGCGGATGACCCGGATGTATTTAAGATCCTTATCCGCGCATGCAGCTTTTATGTTCTCTGTAACCTCCGAAGCATAGGGATGTGTCGCATCGACAATGACCGAATTTTCGGACAGCCCGGCGGATGCAAAGAATTCCTTCATCTCCCCGGCATCCATTCTTCCGACATGAACATCACGGTAAGGATCTTCTTCCATCATATCCTCGCCGTATTTTCCGGCAACACAGACTATATGCTTTATCCTGTGTGCGGACAGAGCATCGGAAAAAGTTCTTCCTTCGGTTGTTCCCGAAAAAACTATGCATCCGGTCATATCTTATATCCTCTCGGTGTTACCAATAACTCTTCACTGATAACCGTTTTGGAATTGCCTATAAAAACGGTGACGAACATATCGACTTCTTCATCTGCGAGCTGTGCAAGGGCGCATACCTTCTTTTCGGTTCCTTCCCTTCCGATGTTCCTGACGTAGCCGCAGGAGGTATCGGGAGACTTTACCTTCAAAAGGATCTCACATGCTTTCTTCAGGAAATCCGCTCTGCTTTTGCTTGAAGGATTATATATCGCAATGCAGAAGTCACCCTCCGCCGCTTTGGTCAGACGCTTTTCTATAACATCCCAGGGAGTCAGAAGGTCGCTTACGCTTATAACACAGAAGTCATGTGATAAAGGGGCTCCGAGGATCGCACTTCCGCTGAGCGCAGCGGTCACACCCGGAACGATCTCGACATCGGCAAAGCCTTTACCGTGCGCAACTTCAAGAAGGGGTGATGCCATTCCGTACACACCGGAATCCCCGCTGCAGATAAGCGCAACATTCTTACCGGAAAGAGCATACTCAACACATTTTTCGCAGCGCTCTATCTCACCGCGCATTCCGTTTTCGTAAAACTCTTTATCAGGAAATTCATTCCTCACAAGATCGATATATGTTTTATAACCCGCAATGATGTCGCAGCCTTCAAGGACCTTCCTTGCCCTGACCGTCATGTCCTCCGCATTTCCGGGTCCTATTCCCACAACATAGATTTTGCCGTTACCCATTTTCCGCTCCGTTATAAACATTTAAAACCTGATCTTCGTGCTATCGCGATCGTCATTCCTTCTTTTGCGGTCTTGCGAAGTATCAGTTCGCCGCATCCGCTTCCGAGAACCGCTGCTCTTTCACATACATTGTCAACACCCGTTGTCTCGCGGACGAATTCCGATGCGGTATATTCTCCGGGCGCCTTGTCCAGAAGATCCGCGTCAAAGGAAAGAACAGGTATCCTGTATTTATCCCTGAGTGCGGTCAGCGCAGGTTCATCTTCTTTGATATCTATCGTACAGAGCGCATAGACATCGCTTACATCCATTCCATTTTCCTTGAGAGTTTCAAGGAAGAATGCCTCTGCTCCGGCAATATCTTTATCCTTCTTCATTCCGATCCCGACGGTGTACATCTTGGGTTTCAAAAGGAGCAGATGCTCGGCATCCGTTCTGTCCGCAACTATCACATCGACAGGTTTCTTCGGAGGGAAGTTTTTGACGGAAAGAGTGACCTTTTTATTTTCCAGGGCTCTTGATGAAACCTTTTTTATTCCGCTTTTCTCAGCTATCGTAAGTCTGTTCTCAACCGCAAACGTATCCGCGGAAAAAACTTCATTCACATCGCTCGAGGTTGTGATCACGGGAACTGCATCCAGTAAAGACGCCAGGATCTCCGCAAGTTTATTTGCACATCCCGCATGTCCGGAAAGGACAGGGATGACAAAGCTTCCTCCGTCATCAATAACAACCACGGGGCAATCGGAAAGTTTATCCTTGGGAAGCCCGGAAAGAGCTCTTACCGCGATACCCACAGCTCCGACAAATACCAGCTCATTACCCGGGATGAAATTCTCCGAAGTCCATTCGTAGATATCACTCTCCACCCTGATGAACTCTGCCGGAATATCCTTACCTTCCGCCTTTGCATAGCAGGTTAGAGGTGTGATGTTCTTCTCTTCACACGCTCTGTTTAACCTGCTTATCAGTTTTGCTCCGTTTGCCGAAAAGCAAACCGCCAGTCTGCTCATTTATTTACAGCTCCTTTGCCTGTCTGAATTCGGTGGTAAATGACGGGTCATATAACTTCGATCTTTCGTAGCCGGATTTTCCTATCACATCACCGACCAGAACGATCGCTGTCTTTGTGATATTTTCCTTTGCGGCTTCTGCAGCGAGAGTCTTTAATGTGCAGACGATCCTCTTCTCATCGGGCCAGGTTGCTTTGTAAACGATTGCAGCGGGTGTATCCTCGCTATATCCGCCGTCTATAAGTCTTCTGCCAAGTTCCTCCAGCATCCCCGCACTTAAATAGATCGCCATTGAAGATCCGTGGGATGCAAGTGATTCTATTTTTTCTTTTTCGGGAACCGCGGTTTTGCCTTCCATCCTTGTGATGATGAGAGTCTGTGAGATTCCCGGAAGAGTGTATGCGAGGTCAAGCGATGAGGCGGCTCCGAATGCGGCGCTCACACCGGGACATGTCGCATAGGGAATCCCCTGTTTATCGAGTTCATCCATCTGCTCCCTTATCGCACCGTAAATGCTCGCATCGCCGGTATGGAGTCTTACAACCTCCTTGCCGTCCCTTGCAGCGGGGATCATCACATCCAGAACTTCTTCGAGTGTCATCCGCGAGCTGTCATAAACCACTGCATCTTTGGAAGCATAATCAAGAAGCGCGGGATTAACCAAACTGCCCGCATAGATTATCACATCTGCTTTTTTGATGAGTTCCATTCCGCGAACGGTTATTAGATTCGTCGCGCCGGGACCCGCTCCGACAAAATTGATCATTTCGTACTCTTTCTTTTTGCTTCTTCGATAAATGCCGTGGCCCCTTCGGTCTGCCCCAAAAGTCCGTACGCATTTGAATAGACTATGCACCCGACCTTCATTTTATCCGTACTTCTCTTGTTCAGGTAAAAGGAGATCTTGTCCGTGATGTACTCAAAGCACTTTTCCTTCAGATCCTTTTCTTCCATCACCGCGATCGCTTCCTCGGTCACAACGCAGTCAAGGATCCTGTTGAGCGTTTCACCGAATCTTGCGGCAGCGGCAGCCATCAGTTCCATTCGGCAGTCACCTTCTTTGGAATGCGTGTTCATTATTCCGCCCGATACCTTTACAAGCTTCCCGATGTGTCCGCAAAGAAGGAGTTTTTCAAACCCAAGTTCCACAGCCATGTCGATCGTATCACCGATATAGTTGGAGCATTTCACCGCACGGTCGAGATCAAAATCATAAGTATCCTTCATGAAATCAAGGCCGTAATTTCCGGGAGAAATAACGGCAACCGTTGCTCCCAGCTCCTTCAGCTGGTTGAGTTCAACCTTTATCGTATCGAGAAGTGCTTTCGTGCTCATCGGCTCGACTATTCCCGATGTGCCGATGATCGATATTCCTCCCTCTATGCCGAGCCTCGGATTAAATGTCTTAAGTGCGATCTCTTCTCCGCCCGGAACGGATATTTCCGCTTCAAGCGATCCTTCATAATCAAAAAAATCCATTACCTGCGTAACTTCATCCGTGATCATCATTCTCGGAACCGAATTGATCGCAGCATTTCCGACAGGCTGATCAAGTCCGGGCCTGGTCACGGTACCGACTCCTTCACCGCCTTTGATGATCACTCTCTCGCCGGAAGGAGCTTTTTCATCCGTAAAGGAAATCCTGGAATAAACCAGGCTTCCTCCGGTGATATCGGGATCGTCTCCCGCATCCTTTCTGACTGCGCATTTAACGTAGTTTTCTCCGCGCGTTATATCTTCGATCTCCGGACTGTAGACTATGCCCGCAGGAGTCGTGATCTCTATTTTGTTTTTCTCCGCTCCCGAAAGAAGCATAAGTGCTGCAGCCTTTGATGCGGCTGCGGCGCAGCTTCCCGTGGTAAAGCCTTTTCTCATACGGGCATCCTTTACATGTTGTAGAGCACTGCGTTACATATTGCGGCGGAGATATTGCTTCCGCCCTTTCTTCCCCTGTTTATTATGTAGGGAACATCCGAATCAAGGAACAGTTCCTTGGCATAGACAACGTTTACGAATCCGACGGGAACTCCTATCACAAATTTCGGAGTAAAGATTCCATCTTCCATCATCTCATGAAGTCTGATAAGTGCTGTGGGTGCATTGCCGATTGCAAATATGACATCCCTGTCAAGCTTTGAAGCTCTTTCCATCGAAACCGCGGCTCTCGTAACACCTCTGTCCTTA
>JAEEGK010030880.1_pt1 | contig 10591 bp, 9 predicted proteins | sample 8958771 | NCBI WGS metagenome assembly JAEEGK01 (sample SAMN16246547, study PRJNA631951) | gut metagenome | biome: gut microbiome; feature: rumen; material: SC-attached | host: Bos | place: Iran: Karaj | collected 2018-10 | reverse complement strand
GGTCAAAAACAGCGCGTGGCGATCGCGCGGGCGCTGGTCAACGATCCGGACCTGATCCTGGCGGACGAACCCACTGGCGCGCTTGACAGCGACAGTTCAAAGATGGTCATGGAGCTGCTGAAGCAGCTGAATCAGGATGGCAAGACGGTGATCGTCATCACCCACGACCCGCTCGTTGCCGGTGAATGCAAAAGAGTGGTCAGGCTGGCGGACGGGAGAGTTGCCGATAATATTGAAACCTTTTTTACAGAAACGTTATAAACAGATTTTTTACTGTTTTACTGTTGCTTTTGGTATTATTGTAACGAAAACAGACTTTGAGAGTTTATTGCAGTTTAGGCTTCAAATTTCTACAGCAAAACGGGAGCAACGCATTGTCCGAAACAAGGAGGACGTTCAAATGGACGACAGGCTTTTTTCGCTGGATCATATCTGGGTCAGCGCGTGCGGCGACACCCTGAAACTTGGCATAACCGATTATGCCCAGGGGAAGCTTGGCAATATCATATTTGTAAATCTTCCGGAAGCGGGAGATACGTTGACAACGGGTGAAAAGTTTGCCGATATAGAAAGCATAAAGGCCGTTTCAGACCTGTACTCCCCTGTTGACGGCGAGGTCGTCCGCGTCAATGAGGAACTGGCGGATGAACCTGAGAAGCTGAACGAAGACCCGTATTCCTGCTGGCTGATAGAAGTCAGGCCTTCCGCCGAGCCGTCAGGCCTGGTAGATGAGCAAACGTATTTACTGCGAAAAAAAGACTGAAAGGGAACCGATGAATATACTGTCATTGTCCGGATTTGTTCCGGAAGCAATATGCGATACTGTCCGGTTTACCGGCTATACCGGAGAGCGGAATATTGCCCATTATTGCGGATATGCGGCGGATTATATTTCGCAGGTGATGAACGACCATGATATCGACGGGGCCGTTTTTCCGAAAACATGCGACAGCACCAGAACGTTGATGAGCTACCTGTCAGGCAGCGGAAAATTCTGTTTTCAATTTGTTCCTCCTTCTGACGGAACGCCGTCGGGTGTGGAGTTCTACGCGAATCAGATCAGGACTTATAAGCGCAGCGTGGAAGCGTTTTACGGGATCACTCTGGGTGACATTCCGGAACGTATGGAGATGGTGAATGAGCGGAATAAACTGATTCTCGGGGCGTATGAGCGCCTGTCTTCCCTGTCTTATTTTGAATATCTGAGCGCCATCCACGGGATGCTGAAGCTCCCTCTCAAAGAGCAGAAAACGTTCGGTAAAGCCGGACCGCTATCGCCCCAAAAACGGATCGACATGACCGGTCAGCGCTCAGCCACCAAAGAAAAGCGCGTATTCATTGTCGGATCATTTTTATCGTGCCTGCAGATCGCAAAAGATGTTGAAGCAGCAGGACTTAATGTCGCAGGAGATTCATTGCCCGAATCCGGCAGACTCGTCTCGGCGAGGCCAATGGATCCGGAGGGCGATCCTTACCTCGAAATAGCAGCTCATATCCTTTCCATGCGTCATTCTCCGACGCAAAACAGTTTCCGCGGACTCATCAGCCGCGACATCAGCGAAATAGAAGAAAAAAACGTCAACGGCGTCATTTTCGTCATCCAGAAATATTGCGAACCATACGAATATCTTTACCCTGTTTATAAAAAAGAGCTGGATAAACGCGGAATAAGCTCCGTAAAGATCTCGCCGGACCATTCGGAAGATCGCGCGAAAGCTGTCCTGCTGCTGGAAGCGCTTGCAGATAAATTGCAGGAGGGCTGAAATGGAACAGTCGGTTTTCGGGCTTCAGGCCAAAATAATGAGAGAATACTATAAGGACTTTTCAAAATATGCCAAGGGCAGAGCGCCGGAAAGAAAAGTCGCATGGGTTACCGCGTTCACACCGATCGAAATACTCGAAGCGCTGGATATTTCATATTATTACCCCGAAAGCTACGCCGCCGTTATCGCCGCCAGCGAGAAAGAACAGGATATGCTGGACAGAAGCGCATTGCTCGATATGTCCCGGGATTGCTGCTCATATTCATGCTGTTTTAATGGCTGCCTCGACGCAGGAGGAGGCCCCAGGGGTGTTCCGCCGAAACCGGACGTACTGATCGCCACGAACAATCAATGCAACACATTGCCGGGCTGGTGGAATCTGCTGGCAGACAAATATGACGTACCGCTGATCGTGCTGGACTACCCCGGCGAAGCTGTTGACCCGGTCAATGCTTTTAATTATGTTAACGCGCAGCACCTCCGCCTGATCTCGGAGCTGGAAAAATTGTCGGGCAATATTTTGGACGAGTCAAAGCTCGCCGCAAATATTGACGCCAGCGTCAGAAGCGTAAATGCCTGGAACAGAGTCATCAGCTTTCTGCCTTCAAAAGAAGTAAAGGCCACAACGCTGTTCGACGACATCAATTTTCTCATAACTGCGCGATGCAAGCCTGACACCTCCGAACTGTACACATTGATGGCGGACGAGATACGCGATGTTCCAGACGCCGCTGACGACGGCATACCCCTGTTCTGGCTGGGCTACCCTCTCTGGTATCATAAAGACCGCTACCTTTCCGAGCTGCTGGACGGTTTTCGCATAACCGGATCGAACTATATAACGTGGTGGAGTCTCGATTATTCCGGAAATAGCCCGTATGAACAGCTGTTTTCCGCCTACAATTACACATTTTTAAATCTGAGCCAGGCGGGGCGGGACCGGAGATTGTCCGGGCTCATACGCGAAAGCGGGGCTCGGTGTGCCGTTGTCCTTCACAATAAAAGCTGCAAATGCGATTTTGTTTCAGCGCGTAATGTGGGCATCCCTCAGGCAGAAATAGAGATCGATATGATCGACAGAAACTATCTGAATATTGATAGGGCGAAGGCTCAGCTGGCGCTTTTAAAGGAGACCGTATGTTCAGAATAGGCATTGACGTGGGGTCAACGTATACAAAATATTGCGTAACGCGGGACGGCGAAATAATATCTCTGCAGGCCGAGAAGACACAACTTCGTCAACTGGATTATTTCGAAGTCAAACTTGCGGAATTCTGCTCGCTGTACCAGGATGCCGAAACCGTCGCCTGCGGGTATGGAAAGAATAACGTGCCCGGCGTTAAAAATGTGAACGAACTGATCGCGCTGGCTAAAGGCGGCTGGCACGTTACAAAAGAGAGCGGCGCGATACTCGACATAGGCGGCCAAGACACGAAAGTTATAATTCATGAGGGCGGAAAGTTAAAGGATTTCTTCGTCAATGAAAAATGCGCTGCCGGGAGCGGCATGTTTCTTTCAAACGTGCTGGCTCAGATCAGCTTGCCCTTCGGAGAAATCGATCTTACGGGCAATACGTACCCGGACGTGAAGCTTTCGTCCACCTGCGCCGTTTTCGCTCAGAGCGAGATCGTGGAGATGATCGCTGACAACCGCACAGAAAAAGAGATCGCCGTTGCCGTGATCCGGCAGATATTGACTAATGCGAAAGCGCTGCTCAGTAAAATAAGTGCGGACAGGATCCTGATATCCGGAGGAATGAGCCGGATCAGAGGTATCGCAGATTTTGCCGCAGAAATATTTCAAAAGGATTGTTTTACGACGGATTTCGGGCAATATCTGTCCGCCATCGGATGCGCGGTTCTGTCAGTGTGACAGCACGGAAAAGCCTGCCCGCCGGTAGGTGGACCGTGGCAAAAATCAAAACGGCCCGAACCTTTGAGAAAGGCGGCAATATATGGCGAGTGATGGTAGAAAAAGTGCGTCAATAAAGTTTGGAACACCCGGACCGGCCTTCGAGGACGGTCTGTTCGGCATCAACGCGGAAATAACCCGCAAAGGGTATATCGGCGGAATTTCGGCCCAGCTTCTTAACAACCGCAAGCTGTTTTCGGGCGCGGATTCCCCTGCCGGTGGGAGTGCGAAAACTGCGAATATGTTAAAGACAGGCCGGAAGAAAGCCTGTGCGGCAGCAATTTTGTTGTCCTCCGCGACGGGTGGATAAAGCAGCGTTCCGACATCATTTCGCTGAAAAAAGGCAGAAAATATATTGCCGAAGCCTGGGTGAAGGCAATTGACGGAGACGCGGAGATATCATTTGGCGTCGAGTGCGAAAGCGCGGACCGGAATTGCTGCGATACTGAAAGCGCACTCGCCGAAGGTTGTCCGGACACTCTCCCCCTTCCGCAGCTTCCCGCTGAACCCGTCGGACGAGCCGTATACGAAGCTGGCGTTTGAGCTTAGCGGCCAGGACATTGACAACGGCCTTTTCTTCCTCTGCGTGAAGGGCGAGGCAAGGCACTCCGTCCAGGACACAAAGGGCGTAGGCGGTCCGGGTGGTATCATTAAACATGATCGAATTGGCCCAGATAAAACCGGTTTTACCACTTGCATTAATAGAAAAATATTCTTTGTGGGCATCTACTGTGAACTCCAGCCAGTTCCCGTCTTGATAAGGAACTCTGACACTTTTCAGATAGTTGCTATAAATACCATTCACATCGACGGACGTCAATTTAATGCTCCACATATATGACTCTTCTACGCCAGAGGGAAACCGCGGGGCAAGAGCGTAAACATCCAGCTGATCGTCATTGATCTTAAATCTGTAAAGAGTCACTGATCTTTCACAGCGACAGGGGGTGTCAATACAGCAGCAAACAATATCAGAACAAGCTGGCCGAAAACGGCATTACCGGAAGCATGAGCAAAGCGGGTTATCCGTATGACAACAGCGCGATGGAAAGCTTTTTTGCCAGCCTAAAAAAGGAGTTTTTTTATCGGCGAGAGTATGCTACAATTGATGATGTGGAACGGGACCTGTTCTACTACATAGAGGTCTTTTACAACAGAAAGCGGTTACACAGCAGCCTGGGGTACATGAGTCCGGTGGCGTACAGAATGAAGGAAATGCGGTTAACAGCCCGGCAACAAATCGTATGCGTACGGCTTGCTTTGCCACTACATAATTACATACAAGTCCAAACCAATTATTGAGGTGTGTAGATGATCTTTCATAGAAGAAGACATATTAGTTTGATAATAACAATCGCAATTACAATTATTATTGCAATTGCTATCTTGCAAGCTTGCAGTAAGCAAAAAACAAAATATGTATTGATGATAAATAATTCGGTTGTGCCTACAGATCGTGTCTATCTCCAGAATAACTGTTTTCGATTACCACTTATTTGTGTTCTGAAAGAAATAGGAATAAATATTCGTTGGATCGACAATGATTGTGCGGAGTTTCAGTGGAACGATTGTATCTTTTTATTATCGTTAAAAGAGAGTAAGCTGATTAGAAACTACGATGGGTTTAATCTTCTTGCTCCGTCACCGGGGAGCGCATCATATGTGTGTGAAGCTGATTATACCGAAAGAGAAATCATTGTTGACGACACTACGCTTCACGGCGTTTTACAATTGCTGGACATTGGTGCGCTCTTTAACGTTGATTGTGACAATTGTTTATTCAGTATTGTTTTTGTCAATTAAATGGAGGCTGGGTAGGCACGGAATAATATTAGCGTGCAATATGCTTAACGGCGCATGGCAATGAGGAGAAAAGAAATGCCGTGCAACGTAACGATCGAAGCAGCATGATCAAAAACCGCCGCGTGCAGAGGACAATAGGTGTGACCGCATGCGGCCTATTTGTACTTCCGCTCTTTTTGTGTTATACTAAAGGATGGTGAAAGAGATTGACCGGAACTCTTCGCATGAGCGCGGGGGAACGGCCGGCGGTCCTTAGACCGTGGAGATCTGGGAGGAAAGTACGTTGGACAGACGCATTGACGACTTACCTGAAAATATATACGAGGCGGAGGCCGGGGAAGCTGAGGCTTTGGCGGAAGCTGCCGCTTTGGACGCCGGCGCGGATACCGCTGCAGAGGCTCAGGCTGAAACGGCTGAAAGCGCCGCCGACGACGTCTCAGCAGCCGGAGAGACCGACGCTGCCGATGCTGACGATGCGGTCGACGAGACCGCTGCCGATGCCGTTGACGACGCCGGGTACGACGACGAAGACGACGACGTGAAGATCGTGCCCGTGCGGGTGCCGGTGAAGGAATTTGACCGGGAGCCCCTGGAGAAGAGCGGTTCCGGCAGCATTTTCGACGGTATCGACGATCTGGACGAGAACGGATACGGCTCGGAAGCCGGGAGCGAGTATTCCGGCGCCGCAGACAGGCATAACGCAAATGATCACGCCGGCAACGCCGCGGGAGAATTGGAAATAGAAGCGGTGCCTATGACGCCCGTGCCTGAGCGCAAAGGTCAGGACCGCGTGGCGAAACGCAGCTCAGCCGACCGTCACGGGAGCAGAGCTTCCGGCGCCGGTTCCGGTAAAAACGCAGGCAATAAAAACGGCAAAAACGATAAAAACGCCAGAAACAAAAAGAATGGCAAAAACGGGAATAAAAAGGGCAAAAAAAGCGGCAAAAACGGTTCCGGCTCCGGCAGATCCGCGCAGAAAAATTCCGCGGCCCAAAAAGGTTCCGACAGCCGTTACGACGAGCGCTACGACAGCTCCCCGGTAGTGGGGCGCCATGCGGTGACCACGTCCAGAGGCGTGGTGTACGTAGAGAGCTACAGCGACGACGATTATGAGATCCGCAAGGGCGTAAAGAGCAGGGTGGCCAAGATAATTGCCGCACTGTTCATCGTTGCCCTGGTGGCAGTCGCAGGCATAATGTTCGTAAAATATTGCGAGCGCACCGTGGCGGGCGACAAAGTGTACAACGGCATAACGCTGAACGGAAAGAGCGTTGCCGGACTCACCCGGGACGAACTGCTGGCATATATGAACAAGACCTACGTCGAGCCTGTTTCTTCATCCACCATAGAAGTCAGGGCAGGGGACAATTCCCTTGTCTATCCGCTGAACGGCATTATCAAGCTGCCGGACACCGAATCTCTGGCAGACGAGATATATCAGTACGCCCGTTCGGGCAACGTAGTCACCCGCGCCTTTACGGTCATGGGCCTCCGGAGCGAACCCAAAAACTACACTCTCGGCTACACTGTCAACGAATCCACCATCAACGCCATCACCGAGAAGATGAACGAGACGAACCGCGCCAAAGTGGATCCCACGTACAGAGTCGAGGACAACCAGGTGGTGTTCACCTACGGCAGCAACGGCCTTGAACTGAGCATCGACGACATCCGCGATAATCTGATGAGCTACACGGACAGCCTGCTGAGCTCGCTCACCGAAGGCACCGCCACCTCCAGCGTCAGCGGCACCGTTTCGCTGGTGCCCAGGATGACGGAATTCAAAAAGCTGCTGAAGATAAACGTTGTCAACGACCTTCCCGAAAAAGCGGTGCAGGCCAGGATAGAGCGCAGGTCTTCTACGGAGGTGTACGTGTCTCCGGACACGGACGGCGCATATTACGACGAAGCGCTGCTGGACGAGATATTGACCAGGATCAATTCCGGCGAAGGAGAAGAGGGAGCCACGGAGGTACTGCCCCTTCAGAGGGAAAGCACGTTCTTCACCAAACAGTTCTATGAAAGCGTGATATTCCGCGACGTGCTGGGAAGCGCTTCCAACGTGAACGAGCAGGAGGAACAGCCTGACAGAGCGGCCAAATTCGCGAACCGCGAGAAGAACATAACGATCGCCGTAACGTTCCTTGACGGGCTCGTAGTGATGCCCGGAGAGACTTTCGATTTCCTCACCGCCATCAAGGCCTCCGAAGCCAGATCCGGATACGTTGACGCCTTCGAAAACTACAACGGGTTCGACAGCGCTGCCAAGGGCGGCGGCATCTCCCAGGTAAGCACGGCGCTGTTCAACGCAGTGTTCCTTGCCGGATTCCAGGAATATAACAAGACCAAATACGCATACGCGCCCAACTTCGGCACCCTTGGCTTCGACGCCTACACCAGCATGGTGATACGGGTCAATTTCACCTTCAAGAATACGTCTCCGCTGCCGATCAAGCTCCGCGCCTCCTACGCCGACGGCAAGGTCAGCGTGCAGATACTGGGCACCGTCTTCGTCAACGACGATTTCAAGGACGAGAACGGCAATATGATCGACAGCTCCATCATTCCCGACTGGGTGGTCATCGAGAACAACAGGCCCGAAAAGCGCTTGTCTGCGCAGGTGGCCAGAACGGAGAAGTTCACCAGATACGAGTTCGAAGATCCCACCATGTTCGTGGGAGAGGAGCGCGTCACCACGCCCGGCATCGAAGGATATACGCTGAATCTGTACATGGTGGTCAGGACCGGCGGAAAAGACGACAAACAGTTCCTGGGCGTCGAGAGCTACAACTCCCGCAACGAGATGGTGATGAAAGGCAGCGCGGCTCTGCCTACCGAGGTCCCCACCGAGATACCCACGGAAGAACCCACCGAAGTGCCTACGGATATACCCACGGAAGAACCTACCGAGACTCCGGACGTCACCGAAGGACCCACTCCCGAGCAGCCTACGCCCGAGCAGCAGACCGACGTGCCGGAACCCACGGACGTGCCTGACGTCACCGACGTGCCGGACGAGCCGGAGGCAACGCCGCAGGTCTGAGGCCCTGAACGGATGACGGGCCGAGGCATCCCCGGAGATCATGAACGTACCCGTAACTAAAAATCAGACGGTAGCCCTGTGCCCCGACGCGGTCAACGAAGCCGGGGACGGTGTTTCGCGCCTTGACGGCGGTTTCGTGATATTCGCAAAGGGGCTCCTGCCCGGAGAGCGAGCCGCCGGGAAGATCATAAAAGTCAGCCAGAATTACGCCGTTGCCCGGGTCGTTTCCCGGGACAACGATTCGGAGCTCCGCCGTAAAGATCCCTGCCCCTACGCCTTAAAAGGCTGCGGAGGCTGCGCCTTTGCCCACGTGACGGAAGAGGGTCAATTATCGTTTGCCCGGCGCAGGGTGACTGACTGCCTGGCGCGGATAGGCGGCTTCGACCCGGAAGAGGCGGAAAAACTGACCGCGCCCTGCCTGGCTCCCCGGGGCAATATCTACAGGAACAAGACGGTCTATCCCTTCTTCAACGACGGCGGCGCCTGCAGGACCGGGTTCTACGCCAGAGCTTCCCACAGGCCCGTACTGTTCGAGCCCGGAGCGCCCTGTCCCCACGAAAACCCGCTGGCCGCCCGGATCCGGGAAACGGTGGAAACGCTGGCCGCCGGGTTCGGCTACGATGCCTACGACGAGGTCACGGGCAGGGGACTCATAAGGCATCTTACTGTGCGCGTCAGCGACTGGTCTTCCACCGCCATGGCCGTGCTTTCGGTCAACGCCCGGAAGCTTCCCCGGGAGGCGGAGTTCGTATCGAAACTTACTGCCGCGGTCCCCGGGATCGCATCCCTTTATCTCGACGCAAACACCTCTCCGGGCAACGCAGTTTCCGCCGGTGATTTCCGTCTGTTGTCCGGTTCCGAAAAGCTGGAATGCCGCATCGGCCCTGCCCGGTTCCTTATATCGCCAGCTTCTTTCTTCCAGGTCAGTACCGCGGGAGCCGAAACGCTCTACGATGCCGTTTTCCGCCTGTTTAAGGCGCGTTCGGGGCAGAGGGTATACGACTTATACTGCGGGGCCGGGACCATCGGAATATACCTTTTAAAGCGGTTTTTTGAGGAGCTCGAAGAACGGGCGCCCGGCGGAGGCGGAACGGAAATGCGCGGCGGCGCCGCAGGCGGGGAACTGCCCCGGCTGGTCGGTGTGGAGATCGTCCCCGAAGCGGTTGACAACGCCCGTGACAACGCCCTGCTGAACGGCCTTAAGGGCTGCCGGTTCATTGCCGGCGACGTGCCCCGGATAATCGGCGCGGATTCCGAGAAAGCCGATACCGTGATCATTGACCCGCCGCGAAAGGGGACAACGCCGGAACTGATATCGTCTCTGCTTGCGCTTGCCCCGCTCGACATCATCTACGTTTCCTGCAATCCCGCCACTCTCGCCCGGGACCTGAAAGAGTTCTGCGCCGGGGGCAATTACCGCGTGGCGTCCGTTCAGCCGGTGGATATGTTTCCGGACACGGGGCATGTGGAGACGGTAGTACTGCTGTCACGTGAAAAACAATAAAACGGCCTGATACCCGTTAAGCAGATGAAAACAGATCGCGGCGCATATGAACTGCACGCGGAAGACATTTTGAGCTTTGAAGGAGAATGAATCATGGCAAGAGAAAAGAAAGAAACAATTCGTAGCGGCGATCCGCAGATTCCTTGAAGTGCAGGTGCTCACACGCCCATTGCTTCAGGAATTAATAGACCACATCGACGTTTTTGAGACGGAAGGCGTATGCAAAAGCCGAACTCAGCGGGTAGCGGTGTATTACCGCTTCGTCGGGTATATTGAGTTCCCGAACTGCCGAAGCACAGGCACAACGTCAAAGCCGATACCCGACAGGGCGTATCCGTCGAATATGTCCCGCAGATCGCGTCGGCATAACAAAAAAGAGCAGGCTCATCCGAACCTGCTCGATACATAAGAAAACCGCGTGAAAACAAAAGAAAATCGAGTATCCATAACTCAAGTCCGTTATAGATACTCGATATGAATGCAGTGTATAGACTTGACTGACAAATTCCCGTTTGTGGAGGTTTTCAATGACGTTTGAAACACTTTTCAAACTGTTTGACGAAAAGC
>JAEEGK010030879.1_pt1 | contig 10591 bp, 3 predicted proteins | sample 8958771 | NCBI WGS metagenome assembly JAEEGK01 (sample SAMN16246547, study PRJNA631951) | gut metagenome | biome: gut microbiome; feature: rumen; material: SC-attached | host: Bos | place: Iran: Karaj | collected 2018-10 | reverse complement strand
AAGAAATAACTTGTCTATCTTTATCATAATCATCATTATCATTATCAATATTATAAATATTATTTTTTTTTGTATTTTCAATCATATTCATTTTTTCAATTTCAATATCACTCATTTTATAATCAAAATTATCAGGCATTTTTAACCAAGGATGACTTAACATTTTTTTTGCACTTGCTCTTTTTTCAGGATAATATTCTAACATAGGTAACATAAAATTACTTAAAGCTTCAGCTTCAAATTCTTTAAAATGATATTTTTTAATTAAAACATTTTTCAAAGGAAAATATTGTAAACCTTTAATTCTTCTTAAATTACCATTTTTATTAAAATATTTTTTAGAATTTAAACCACTTAATGCAAATTTTTTTGGCATTTTTCCTAATAATTCAATAAATTGTGCTAAATGATCATCATTTTTAGTATAAGTTTCACCTTTTCTTGGTTCAAATAAAAAATCTCCTGTTGCTAATTCAAAAACTATACAAGCTAAAGACCATAAATCTGCTGTTTCATTGTAATTTATACCTAAAATTACTTCTGGTGATCTATATTGTCTTGTTTGTATTTCTGTTGAAAAATGATGAGTAAACCAACATGCATTCCCCATATCACATATTTTTGTATCTATTGTTGGTTCTATTTCTGGTCCTCTTCTATTCATTTCTTCTGCTATTGTTTTCATTAATGATATTTTTTCATTTTCAGTTTTTGCATTTTTTAATAAATTATTTCTTAACATTATATTTTTTCTATATTCAACATCATGTAATATACGATTTTTTTCTTTTATATAATTTTGAAGTGTTTTTGAATATTCCATTATATTAAAATTATATGTTGGTTGATTTATTGATGATTGAGTCTCGTCATCTGAATCTAAATCTAAATCTATGTCTTCTGATTTTGATGTGAAGTAATTTAAAGTTTGTTTTGGAACTGAAGCTATTCTAGGACGTTCTAAAAGATCATTTATTTCAAAGACGTTTACGTCTAAATCTTCTTCTTCGTTTTCTTTATTTATTTCGTTCTTTCTTTTATCCATTATTTCTTTTATTTTTTTGTCTATTTCTAATTGACTTAATCCTAAACTTTCAAGTTTTTTTATTTGTTTTTTTTTAAATTTTGCATTTTTTTTACGAAGTTGTTTCCCAGTTAATTTACTTTTATTTTGATTTCTATCTCTATCATTTTCATTTTCATTATTATTACTATTATTATTATTATTATTTTTCCCTCTTTTTTTTTTCGTTTTTTGAATTTGAAAACTACCACTTTCTTCAATTCCCTTTAATTCATCTTTAGTTAAACAAACTAAAACATTTTCAGGTTTTAAATCAGTATGAATAATATGACACATTCTATGTAAAAAATCTAATCCAATTAAAATTTGTTTAGTAATAATTCTAATATATGGAAGAGGAATACCTTTATAATTATATCTTTTAATTAATTCCAATAAAGTAACACCCATAATTTCAAAAACCATACAAAAATGTCTTCCATTTTGTCCATGATAAATAAAAGAATTTAACAATTGAACAATTTGACTATGTTCCATTTTATCACAATCTGCAATTTTTTCAGGATTATCTTTCCAATATTCTTTAAGAGATTTAATCCATTCTTTATCAAAATTATGTTTTTCTAATTCTTGAAGTATTTCAACTTCATCATAAGCAGCATCAATATATTGTTGTGCACTTTTTTGTATTTTAATAGCAACATAAGTTCCATATTTAATATCCAATGCTAACCAAGCAGTAGAAAAATGACCCCAACCTAATTTTTGCATTATTATATATCTCTCTAATAAAACTTCACCTACGTGAACTGGATGATAACCATTTACTTTATAATCTGATAATCCTTCATCTTCAGAATTGTCACTATCAGTAAATTTTGGGTCATTCATTTTCTTTTGATTGAAATATACTATTTTTGATACGTCTGGAGGGGAAATTAAAAGAGATTTTGAATCTTTTTCTTCTTTTTTATCTTGTTCTTGTTTTGATAAGGGGAGATTTGGGTTTAAAAGCATATCTAAATCATCTTCTGTGTTTTCATTTTCTTTTGTTTTTTGATGCTTTTTTTTATTTTTTTCTATTTTTTATTTGTTATATGTTTTTTTTCTTACTTTTGTTTTTCCCTTTATTACTCATTTTTGTTGTAATTTAAATTTTTCATATATTAAATCTTTAAAAAAAATTTTTATTTTTAAAAATTAAAAAATAAAAAAAAATTACATAAAATAAAAAATAAAATTAAAAAAAATAAAAAATAGTATAAAATAATGGAACCAGATAATATAAAATATAGTTATGAAACATTATGGAAATTCATAATCCGTCCTCCTCGTGATGAATACACAGAAGAAGATTTAGGTGAAAACCATTTTATTTATCATCGTAAAACATACACACGTTCAGATTACTCAATAATATCATCAGAAGGTTTCGCCTTAAAATGTTCATTCATTCAACCAGATCCAGAATGTCGTCCTCGAGAAGAAATGCCAGTTGTAATTTATCTTCATGGAAATTCCTCATCTCGTTTAGAAGGTCTTAGAATGGCACATATTCTCTTAAAAAATGATATAAATTTATTTATATTTGATTTTGCAGGAAGTGGAATTTCAGAAGGTGAATATATATCATTAGGTTATCATGAGAAAGATGATATTAAAACAGTAATTGATTTCTTAGAGAGAATACCTGGAGTAGGTAAAATTGGTTTATGGGGTCGTTCAATGGGAGCAGCTACTACAATGTTATATGCACATCATGATAATAGAATAAAAGCAATTTGTATGGATTCACCATTTGCTGATTTTTCAAAATTAGCTAAAGAATTGTGTTTAAAACATGTTTCTAAAATTCCTAATTTTCTAATTGATGTTGCTATGAGTATAGTAAGAAGTACTATTAAGAAAAAAAATGGATTGGATATTTATAAATTAAAACCTATTAATTGTGCTGAAAAAACTACAATTCCTGCTATTTTTATTCATGCTTTAAATGATGAATTAATTAATATTGAACATACTATTGAATTATGTGAAAAATATGGAGGGGAAAAAAGTATATATAGTTGTAAAGGAGGACATAATAGTCCTAGACCTAGAGATATTGTTGATAAAATTGGTACTTTTTTTGCTAAACATTTAAATAATGGAAATAATGATGATTATTTTTTAAAAGATGAAAATTTAAAAGAAAGTTATTATGATAATGATAAGGATATTGGACATTCACAAAATTTTGATGTGTTAAATAATGTTATTAATAATATTAATTTAGAGGATTTGAAAAATTTAAAAGAAAGTTATAATGTTGATGATAAGGATATTGGACATTCACATAGTTTAGATTTGTCAACTAATGATAATAGTAAAATTATTTTAGAGGATTCTGGAAAGGAAAAAGAAAAAATAAAGGAAAATAATGATAAAAAATAAAATGTGATTTTTTAATATTTTATCTTTTTGGTTGAAAATTATTTTCTTATATGTTTTTGAATAGCTATATTAATATTTATGTTATTATATTCATTTAGGAATTATTTAGAAATATTAAATAAAATTTTTAAAAATCTTATTATTAAATAATATTCAAATTTAAAAAAATATTTTTATATAATATAATGAATTATATTTAATAAGATTTGAATTTTTTAATTTCCAATTAATACACTTAAAATATTGGTTTACTAGTTTTATTATTTTTTTAATATTATTTCATTTATCACTTAACATTTTATAAATAATAAAAATATCAAAAAACTCTATATAAATATAATTTGAATTTATCAATCATACAAATTGAAAAAACAATAGTCCATAAAAAAAACAATCAAAAAATAAAATAAAACCTAACAAGAAAAAAAAAATAATATTTATATAAACCAAAAAAAAAAAAACAAAAAAAAAGCAAAACAAAAAAAAAAAGACATTTATATCATAGTTTGAGTACTTTTCAAACATTGCCAAGGTGTCAACCCAACTGAATTTTTAATACTTTCATCAGCTCCATACTTTAAAAGTAAATCAGCAATATCATAATTTTGAAAACTTAAAGCATAATGTAAAGGAGTATTTAATTTTTTATTTTGTGAATTAGTATTAGCTCCTCTTTCAAGTAAAAAAAGAATAATTTCTTTACAACCACATTGTACAGCAATATTTAAAAAAGAATTTTGATTTTCATCTCTTTCTTCAATTCCAGGATTAAATTTTTGAAACATATCTTGAAAATTTTGATAATTTCCATCTTTAATATATAAAAATAAAATTTCAATAAATGTATTTGCGCCTTTTATTAATTCAGATTTAATTTTATGTGTTTTATACATCATACTTTCTCTATTAAATACTCTTCTTATTACTGATTGTTCTATTAAATTTGCATTTTTGTGATTTCTTTTTATTTTTAATGGACTTTGAAATAATACTTCACCTCTTTTTCTTAAATATGTTAATTTTTTTAATTTTTTTTGTTGACGAAATTTTAATAATTGTTCATTTACTAATGCATTTCTTCTTCGACTAAAAAAATTTTTTTGTAATATTCCTTCATTTGTTATTATTGTTGATTTTTTTTTACGATCTTTTCTTGTTGTAAATGTTTTATTTGTTGAAAATGACATTCGTCTTCTTTCAAAATGATTAAATGATTTTTTAGTTTGATATTTTTGGATTTTTTTAATATTGAAAAGTGAATTTTGTCTTAATACAAATTTTATTTTTTCTATATAAATATTTTGACAATTTACTTCAATGGAATCAAATATTAAAAATTTGTTTATATATTCTAATAAAGGAAATAAGAAAATAAAAGGCATTTTTGGATTTGAATTTTTTTTTTGTGGTGTTTTTTTCTTTTTTTTCTCAATTAAAAAATGTTTTGTTATTTTTTCTCCATTTGCTTCTTCTGAAAGATCTTTTAATAAATATTTACCATTTATTATATTATCATATAAATTAATATTAAAATTTTTTTCAAGTATTAAATCTTTTATATATAATGGTAAAGTTATTTTTATTCTGTTTTTTTTTCGTTTTAAAAATAAAATTCTTAAAAGAAAATAATTCATTATTCTTTCTTTTGTTGATAATGGAATAAATTTACTTGTAAATAAATGTTTTTTAAATTTTAAAGTTTCATATTCTTTTTCTTCTATCATCTCATCATTTTCTTCTTCAATTTTTTCTAATTTTTTTTTATTATGTTCAAGAATCACACAAACAAAATCATCTTTTGTATAATCAGTATTAAAACTAATCATATTAATACTATCTTCAATATCTTGAGATAAATATTCAATTAATTTTTTTGACTTTTCTAATATAAAAAGATTATTCCTCTGAAATTTAAATTCTTGAATTGAATATTTTACTGAATTACATCTTGTATTAAAAAATTTATATGATCCTTTTGAATGATTAAAACTATATGAATTAGTTTCATTAGAATCATCACTTGGATTATCCATTAATTCTTCACTTGGTAATTTAATATATTCTTTCTTCTTTTTTTTATGAAATTTAATATTTAAATCACTTGTTTTAGGTAAAGGTAAACTTTGATTTAAAATTTTTTTTTCTTGATGTTCTTTTATTGTAGATTGATTAACTAATAATTTAGTAGATTGAATTTTGAAAGTACCAAATAAACTATTATCATTATTTCTTCTTTCTTTAACTTCTGGAATTCTTGATAATTGTTTTATAAATCTTTTATTTGATTTTTTTATTTTATTATTATCTCCTTCTTCTATATATTTAATTGGATTTTCAGTTTTATAAGAATTATTATCTATTGATAATAAAGATAATGCTTGTTCAGGAGATAATGTCTCAATATATGAACTTCTATATTGTTTATAATTTTTAATATTATTATTATTATCATTATCTTCATCATCTATTAATTCATTTTCTTCTTCTGAATTTGAATTATTAAAATTTATAGCTTTTTGATTATTTTCAAAATTCATATTTGTTATTGGTAAATATTGTTTGTTTAATAAACTATCTTTTAATTGGTTTATTTGATATGATGTTTGTTCTTTTTTGTGATTTAAAATTTGATTACTTAAATAATCATCACTTTTTTTATTTTTTGAACCAAAAAATATTTGAGAATATCTTTTACTAGATAAAACTTTTTTCTTATGCCAACTGTTTAATTTATTAATATAACCTTCTTTTTTTAAATGATAATTACTATCACTATCAGTAATAGTATTTTTCATTGTTTTAACTTTTTTAGGAAATAATTCTTCATTTTCACTTTGACTATTACTAATATTTCTTAAAGGATGACTTAAAACAAGAGTTCTTGGTTTTGATGTTAAAGTTTCTCTCATTAATTGATTTGAAGTACTTAAATTTTCTTCATTTGAAAATGAAAATCTTTTCATATTTCTATTTCTTGATCTATTTAAACTTGAAATATTATTAAAAGTATCATTTTTAGATGTTGAAAAAGTATCTTTTGAATTATTATTTTGTATTCTTCTATTTTCTGTATTTAATGATATTTTTTTTTTTGTATTTTTTCTTCTAAAACGTAAATTAAATTCATTTCTTTGATGTTTACCTTTTTTATTTCTTGATAAGATAAATCCATTATCATTTTCATCTGATTTTATTGATTCATTATTAGAATTAATTGAATTAATTGAATTAAATTTACTTTCTGAAGATTCATTATTTATTAATTGGTTATTTAATAAATTTTTTTTTTGTTGTTCTGATAATATTTTAATTTCATATTTATTAAAATTTATTTCTACATTTTTGTCATTATTCCCATTAAGAATATTCACTAAATTTGTATTTGTATAATTTTTTTTCTTTTTTTCTATTTTTCTTAAAAAAGGAGAATCATATCCTGATTTTGAATAACCTCTTTGTAGTTTAATTTTTGACATTGATCTTTTAAATAAAACATTATTTTCATGTATTTTTTCTAATTCATTATTTTCAATATCATTATTATTATTACTATTATTATTATTATTAATATCATATGCACTTTTATATGGATTTAATAAAAAATTATTTCTTTGAACAGCTGAATATGGACTCATTGCATTATTATTATTTATATTAAATGTTCTATTTTGACTTGAATAATCTTCACTTAATATTAAATTATGATTTGGTTTAATAGGACTATTAATTCTACTATTTTTAATAGATAAATGTTGATTATTTTTTCCTTTTAAATTCATCATATTTGGTATTTTTCTAAAACTTGAAAAATTTCTCATAGAAGATGTTTCTATTGTTTTATTATTCTTAATTTTGGGATTATCAATTGAATTTAAAAAAGAATTTAATGAAATTTTACTTTTTTTATTTCTTGATGGTGGATTTAAAGTTTGATTATTTGGGTATTTTAAAATATTTGTTTCTCTATGTACTAAATTTCTTTTTCTAATATTATTTTTTCCAAATAATGATGATAAATTTACATTTGGCCTATTAAATTAATTATTTTTTTAAACCTTACAAATTTAAACGCTTTTTGCCTTTAAACATATTTATTTTTAATTTTTAATATTAATCATTTTATCTATTAAAAAAAATATTTCATTATAAAATTCACTTGAAGTAAATCATTTAATTTTATTTATATTTTAAAAAATTAAAATATTTTTATACAAAAAAATTAATTATTTTCACCATTTTCAAATTGAATTGAAATATCTTCTTGTCTTATAGGATTTTTTTTACTATTCTCTTTATCAAAAGTTTTCTCTTTTTCTTCTTTATTCCCTTTATCATCTTGTGTATTATTTTTATCTGATTTTACTTGGGCCATTTCTATTTTAAAATCATTAGTTTTACTTTGTTTTAATTCATCAAGAATTTTAACATTTTCAATATTATCATCTTCGGTTTCATAAAAACCATCATTATTTACAAAATTATTAATACTAATACAAATTACTTTTATTGTATTATATATTGTAAAAATGATTGATAAAGTTTCTACAAAATGAATTCTTCTTTTTCTTGTATTTAAACAATATCCAAATATTAAAATAAACCCATTAAAAATATACATTAATAAAATGCAAATAGATTTTGATGAATTATTTTTAAAAGAATTTACAATTGCTAGAATATTAAATAATCCATTATATCCAGGACAAGCTAAAAAAAGATATTTTAAAGACTTAATTATTTTTTTAGAATAACTTTTAATATAAAACAAAAGTGGAATAATGGAAACAAAAAAATTAATAAGAATTAAAGATAAACACATACTTATATTAAATTTATATGAACTAAATGGTTTATTATGATCAATATTATATAAAGAAAAAAAAGAACAAAATAAAATAAATATATAATAAACATCATAAATAAAAAAGTAAATTGAATTCATTTCATCAATACTACTTTGATATTCATAAATATCATTTTCTTCTTCAATATTTTTTGGAATATACCCAGTGAAAATAATTAATATAATAAAAAAAATATTTATACATGAAAAAAAGAAAGCTGATTTAGAATCTTTTGATTTAAACGCTTCTGCAAAAATACAAAATATAAACAAAGTTGAAAATGATGGATAGAGAAATGAAAAACCTATTCCAATATATCTATGAATTATCATTAATTGATTTAAAAATGGAAAATCTGAAAAATTCTTTGTTAAATCATTTAAAACTAAAAAATCATTTGATTTTTTATTTATATAATGAATTTTCATTTGTGAAAAAGTAATATGATTTCTATTTTTATAACAAATAATTCCACTTGCAAAAATAACATTAAATCCTGATTCTTTTATAAAAATTGGTAATGAATGATTATTTACATAATCAGTAAAAAATATTGATGCATAAAACTGATTAAATGTATCAATATTTTTTTTATCAATATTATAAAAAGTAACATAATTATTTTCTGGTATTGAAATACTCATATCAAAATAATTTAAATCATATAAATTATAAAGGAAATTTTCATAATTTTCAAATTCAGTAAAAAGATTTTGTGGTTGATCATTTATAGATTCTATTTCAATTACTGGAATAATTAAAGATCTTTTTTTATCTTCTTTTATTATTGCACTTTCAATTAATGAATGAATTGTTTCTGGATTTCTAAATCTTATTCCATTTTTTAATTTTAAAACAAATAAATTATTTTCTTTTTCATATATTGAATTTATTATATCAAAACCAAATTTAGTATTAAATAAATAAATATCATAATTAAAATATTGCATTATATTTCCAAATACTATGTTATCTTTTTTATCTTGGTGTTTAAAAAAATATTCATAATTTTCTATCATATTTATTTCTTCAAAAAATATAAAAAAGACAATATTTTGTTTTGTTAATTTAAATTTTTTTAATTTCATAATATTTGATAATAAAAAATCTAAAGTTTTATTTAGTAATACTCCATTTGCAGAACAATCATCACTTAAGTCAATTGTAATTAATAAACGAATTTTTCTCTCTTTTATTTTATCAAATTCTTCACATGTAATAAGATTATTAAAATAATTTATTTGATAATTAAATTCAAAAATTTTTGAATCTTGTTTTGGAGTTAAAAAATTATATGAAAATTCAATATTATTTAAAATCATATTTTCAATATCATTCATTTTACTATTTCTTTTATTTAAATTTTCAATAATTTGTTGATTAGGCATTAATGGACTTTTAGATATAATAGAATTACCTTGATTATTATTCATTTCTTTATTATCATATTTATTCATTTTTTTATTTTATTTTTTTCTTTATATTATTTTTAATAAAATGAAAAATTTTTTTTTAAAATAAATGAATTTTTCTCAAAGTATTGAAGATTATTTATCAAGTAATAATACAAGTAATTATGTGAATATAAAAAATAATACTTGTGAAAATATTTCTAATTCATCACCAATAATTAAAATTATTGAAGAAAAAAATAAATTGATAGAACAATATCAAAATACAATTAAAAATCAAGAAAGAAAAAGTAAAGAACAAATAGATAAACTAATAAAACAATTAGATGAATCAACAAAAGAAATTATTTGTCTTAAAGCAAAATTAAACTCAATTAAAAATAATAATACAATAGAATTAATTGAATATTATGAAAAAGAAATTGGGAAAATTATATTAACATATGATAAAATGCTTGAACAATATAAAAATAATATATCAATATTAGTTTGTAAAGATAATAATAAAAAAAATATTAAAGAGAATAATCATAGTGAAAAATTAAAAAGAATAATTGAAATATTAATGAAAGAAAATGGTGAATTAAAAGATAAAAATGAAAAACTTCAAAAAATAAATAGAATGAATAAAAATTATTCTAAAATAAATTTTGAAAAAAATCAAGAAATTAAAAATTATGATAATATTCAAAAAATTCAAATCACTCAATTAAATTCACTTTTAATTGAAAATAAAAGATTAAAAGAACAGATTGATGAAGATAAAAAAATAATTTTAAATTTGAGTAATTCATTTGAATATTTAAATAAAAATAATAGTACTTCAAAATCTCCTCAAAGACCAAATACAACAAGAAATTCACCTAAAAATAAATTAT
>JAEEGK010030878.1_pt1 | contig 10592 bp, 9 predicted proteins | sample 8958771 | NCBI WGS metagenome assembly JAEEGK01 (sample SAMN16246547, study PRJNA631951) | gut metagenome | biome: gut microbiome; feature: rumen; material: SC-attached | host: Bos | place: Iran: Karaj | collected 2018-10 | reverse complement strand
GAACGATTTACAATGTATAACTTAAATCTAGAAGAAATGAAAAGAATGATGAAAGCAGCGCTCCTTGTAGGAGCAATGTTGCTGAGCCTGAACCTGCAAGCCCAGCAGAACAACAACAATGACAAGAGAACATGGGCCAACTATGAACGTTACGCTCCAGCGAATGCACAAGTAACCTCCCGACCAACTGCCGTGTTTATGGGCAACTCCATCACCGACAATTGGGCACGTATGCACGCGGAGTTTTTCACGCAGAACAACTACGTGGGACGTGGCATCTCTGGTCAGGTGACGGCCCAGATGCTGGCGCGCTTCCAAGCCGATGTGATAGCCCTGAATCCTAAAGTGGTGACGATCTTGGCTGGTACCAACGATATTGCCCGTAATCAGCTATACATCGATGTAGAGAATATTGCGCAGAATGTTTATTCGATGTGCGAGCTTGCCAAGGCTCACAAGATCAAGGTGATCATCTGCTCTGTGCTTCCTGCCAATAAGTACGGTTGGCGTCCAGAGCTAGGCGATCCTTCGCAGATCATCATCGAGCTGAACAAGAAGCTGGAAGCCTACGCGAAAGCGCACAAGATTCCATACGTGGACTTCCATGCGGCCATGAAGGATAATACCAACGGACTGCCTGAGTCACTTTCAAAGGACGGTGTGCATCCTACGTTGGAGGGCTACGCCATCATGGAGCCTATGATCGTGAAAGCCATCAAGAAGTTGGCGAAGTAATTTTGCTTGCAACGCGCAACGCTGCAACGCTGAATGTTAAAAGAGTCCCCTCATAGTGGGGACACGTTAGAAAGCATGCTTGTAATTTTGCTTGCAACGCGCAACGCTGCAACGCTTGTTGTTAATAGTGTCCCTAAAAGGAGGGAGTTGATAAGATGAACTTTAACTATAAATGAAAGAATAATGAAAGGTTTAAGAAAAGCAATGACGCTGGCAGTGGGAGCTTTGGCTCTGACCATGACCTCCTGTCAGCAGAAAAGTGAGATGGACAGCTTCATAGACGACTTGATGTCGAAGATGACCATCGAAGAGAAGATTGGTCAGCTCAATCTGCATAGCTATGCTGGTTTCCGCAGTGCCGAGAAAGTCAACACCGATGATGAGAATGTGAAGCAGCTCATGGCCGGACAGATGGGTGGCATGTATGGCATCAGCAATGTGAACACCCTTCGTCAGTTGCAGGATTTAGCTCTGCAGACCAAGAACGGTATTCCATTGATCTTCGGTCTGGATATCATCCACGGCCATGAAACGGTGTTCCCTATACCATTGGCACTCTCTACCTCTTGGAACATGCCGATGCTGGAGCAAGTGACACGCACTGCTGCCATCGAGGCCACCGCCACTGGTGTCAACTGGGTGTTCAGTCCGATGGTGGACATCGCCCGTGATGCCCGTTGGGGCCGTATCGCCGAGGGTAGTGGCGAAGACCCATACCTGGGTGGTGAGATAGCCAAGGCCTATGTGTTGGGTTATCAAGGCCACGATGCCGAGTTGGACTCTACCGAGGTGTTGACTTGTGTGAAGCATTACGCCCTCTATGGTGCTGCTGAAGCCGGACGCGACTACAACACGGTGAACCTTGGCCGCCAGGAGATACTCAACGGCTACATGCGTCCTTATGCCGAGGCTGCTAAAGTGGGTGCTGCCAGCTACATGAGTTCATTCAATGAGTTTGAGGGTATCCCTGCCAGTGCCAATAAGTACCTCCTCACAGACCTGCTGCGTGATACCTATGGCTTCGATGGTTTCGTGGTGAGCGATGCTACGGCTGTGGTGGAGATGGTGAACCATGGCATCGGCGACCTTCAGGAAGTGTCTGCACGTGCCCTGCAAGCAGGTTTGGATATGGACATGAACAGCGACGGATTTGTGGGCACCTTGAAAAAATCACTCGATGAGGGACGTGTGACTGAAGCCGATATCGACAAGGCCTGCCGCCGCATCTTGGAAGCCAAGTACAAGCTCGGCTTGTTTGAGAATCCTTATAAGTACCTCAATCCCGACCGTGCTGCTAAGGAGGTATTTACTTCTGAGAGCCGTGCCTTCGCTCGTCAGGTGGCACAGGAGTGCCAAGTACTGTTGAAGAACAACGGTGTGCTGCCTCTTAAGAAAGATGCCCGCATCGCCGTGGTGGGTCCGCTGGCCGACAATGCCACTGAGATGGCTGGTACATGGAGCATGTCATCCCATGCCGGGGAGAGTGTGACCATCCTGCAAGGCATCAAGGATGCTGTGACCAATCCTAACAATGTATCGTATGCCGAAGGCAGCTGGTTCTTCCTTGATGGTCAGTTGGAGAGCGACCTGAAGTATGGACTCATCGGTATCTTCATGCCAAACTTCGTGCCAGAACCAGTACATACCACTCCACAAGCCAAACTCATCGCCGAGGCCGTGGCTAAGGCTCGCCAAGCAGACGTCGTGGTGGCTTGTGTAGGCGAGAATGCCAACATGAACGGTGAAGGTTCTTCACGTGCCGATATCACCATGCCCGATGCCCAGATGGAACTGCTGAAGGCTCTGAAAGCCACCGGCAAACCTATCGTGCTGGTACTCAATACTGGTCGCCCACTGATCCTGAACTGGGAAGAGGAGAATATGGATGCCGTCCTGAACACCTGGTCTGAAGGTTCTGAGGCTGGACATGCCATTGCCGATGTGCTCTTTGGTGATGTGAACCCTAGTGCGAAACTGACGACTTCATTCCCACGCGCCGTGGGCCAGTTGCCACTCTACTACAACCATAAGAACACCGGTCGCCCACATGGTGACTTCGAGAAGTACGTGAAGTTCCGCAGCAACTACATCGATGTGATCAATGCACCGCTCTATCCGTTCGGCTATGGCTTGAGCTACACTACCTATGAATATGGTGACGTGACACTCTCTTCTGCAGAAATGGCACAGGACGGCAAGGTGACTGCTTCCGTGACGGTGAAGAATACGGGCAACTATGACGGTAAGGAAATCGTGCAGCTCTACATTCACGACGTGGTGAGCACCTCAACTCGTCCGGTGAAGGAGCTTCGTGGCTTCCAGAAGATTGACCTCAAGGCTGGCGAAAGCAAGACCGTGGAGTTCGAGCTCACTGCCGAAGACTTGAAGTACTACAACCATGAACTGCAGTATGTGTGCGAGCCAGGCGACTTTGAGATCATGATTGGTCCTAACAGTCGTGACGTGAAGATGGCTGTGCTTACAGTGAAGTAATATGGCTTGCAACGCGCAACGCTGCAACGCTGGAATTTAAAAGTGTCCCCACTATGGAGGGGACACTTGGAGAGAAAATAAAAAAGGTAGGGGCGAAAGCCTCTACCTTTATTTTGTTAGTAAAATTGGAAAACTTACTTCAACAATTTTTCCAAATTGTCCTTACCCCACAGATAGTAAATAATCAGACCAACCCAGCTGGTAATCAGCAAAAGAACAGCCACTAAGATCTTCACGATGGGGTTGATGTTCCACTTCAGAATTTCCAAAACGGCCTTGATGGCAAGAATGACACCAATGAGCCAAATAATAGTACCTAACATAATGCAATAGAATTAAAAGTTACTAATGCAAAGAAAATAATTATCAGTGAAAACAACAAGAAGTTTTCTTAATTTTTTTAATCTTCTTTGATATCCACTACCAGGTTCAATTCATCCAGTTGCTTCTGTTCCAATGGGGCAGGAGCGTCGAGCATCACGTCACGTCCGCTGTTGTTCTTCGGGAAGGCGATGCAGTCGCGGATGCTGTCGAGACCGGCGAAGATGCTTACCCAACGGTCGAGTCCGTAAGCCAGACCGCCATGAGGAGGTGCACCATACTTGAAGGCATTCATCAAGAAGCCAAACTGCTCCTCGGCCTTCTCTGGGGTGAAGCCCAGAATCTCGAACATCTTGGCTTGCAGCTTCGGATCGTGGATACGGATGGAACCACCACCAACTTCCACGCCATTGCAAACCATGTCGTAAGCATCGGCACGCACAGCAGCAGGATCAGTATCCAGCAGGGCGATGTCCTCGTCCTTCGGATGGGTGAACGGATGGTGCATGGCCATCAGTCGACCTTCCTCTTCGCTCCACTCGAACATTGGGAAGTCCACCACCCACAGCAGAGCGAACTTATTCTTGTCGCGCAAGCCCAACTGACTGGCAACCTCCAAACGGAGTTCGCAGAGTTGTTTGCGTGTCTTCATCACATCATCGCCGCTGAGGATGAGGATCAGGTCGCCCGGCTCGGCACCGAACGCCGCCTTCATCTGCTGCAGCACCTCTTGGGTATAGAACTTATCCACGCTTGATTTCACGTTGCCATCGGCCTCTACACGGGCGTAAACCATGCCCTTGGCACCTATCTGCGGACGCTTCACAAACTCAGTGAGTGCATCCAGTTGCTTGCGAGTATAAGTGGCAGCACCCTTGGCGCAGATACCACCGATGTAAGCCGCATTGTCGAACACTGCGAAGCCATAACCCTTCAGCACATCCATCAGTTCCACGAACTTCATGTCGAAGCGCAGATCAGGCTTGTCGCTGCCGTAATACTTCATGGCATCGGCCCAAGACATGCGCAGGAAAGGCTCTGTGAGTTCCACGCCGCGGATCTCCTTGAACAAATGCTTTGCCATGCCCTCGAAGAGTTCGATGATATCCTCTTGCTGCACGAACGACATCTCACAGTCGATCTGTGTGAACTCCGGCTGACGGTCGGCACGAAGGTCCTCATCACGGAAGCACTTTACAATCTGGAAGTAGCGGTCCATGCCAGCAACCATCAGAAGTTGCTTCAATGTCTGTGGGCTCTGTGGAAGGGCGTAGAACTGTCCCGGATTCATGCGCGAAGGCACAACGAAGTCGCGTGCGCCCTCTGGCGTGCTACCGATAAGCATTGGAGTCTCAATCTCAAGGAAGCCTTTGCTGTCGAGATAACGGCGTACTTCCATCGTCATCTTGTGACGGAGTTCTATATTTGCGCGTACATTTGAGCGGCGAAGGTCAAGATAGCGGTACTTCATTCTGATATCGTCGCCGCCGTCCGAGTTCTCCTCGATAGTGAATGGAGGAGTGAGCGACTCGTTCAGAACATTCAGCTCTGATGCGATAATCTCTATCTCGCCTGTTGGAATCTTAGTGTTCTTGCTCTCACGTTCGTTTACTGTTCCTGAAATCTGAATAACGTATTCGCGACCAAGCTTGTTAGCCTTTTCGCACAACTCGGCATTCTTCTCCTCGTTGAACACGAGCTGAGTGATGCCGTAGCGGTCGCGTAAGTCAACAAACGTCATTCCTCCCATCTTGCGGGTTCTCTGCACCCAGCCCGCCAAGGTTACTGTTTTACCTGCGTCAGAGAGACGAAGCTCTCCACAAGTATGTGTTCTATACATCTTTTATATATTTAGTTTTTTTATTCCTACTTTGATAGAATAGCGCGCGCATGATAACTTGGCGCCTGTCCGAACCACTTTAGGTTGCGGTATGCAAGCGTTGTGCTGTAATTGTTTGGGTTATAGAAGAACGCGCGTCCTTTGTTTGATGCTGTCGATGTCCAATAGTTGTAATACTCGTGCTTTGTTCCGTTTTCGCTATAGCCGAATAACGTTGCATCCGACAAAGCCTGAAGTGAGTACGAGAGGTCGGAGATTACATCCTTAGTCATGCAGCTCAACTCTCCCACCGATGGCAGATACCATTGTCCCTTATCCTGTGGACGGTCTTTCGGAGCGTAGTTGTGAGCCAAGCAAGCCTGCTCGTATATTGTGTAATCGCCCATCTGCTTGCAATAGTTAAACAGGCTCTCTGTGTTGTCTCGTCCACATATATCGGTTGTAGTACCTACAACATTATCGAGTTCTTCAGCCACGTCGTTTTCGCTTCCGCACCAAAGGAATTCTGTGTTGCCGCTGGCATTTGCAAGGTCTTCGAGTGCGATTATTCGGCAATGAGGACCGTATGTGAGTGTTGGGTCGACAGGACCATCCTTAGTCATGGAAAGTGCATAGACGATGCCTACCGGATAGTGCGCCTCTTCGGATATTGAGCCGTCGCGGTTGTAGAAATATCCCACTTTGTAGCGAGGCTGTTGCTTCATTTTAACCTTTGCCCAGCCGTCGGATGTTCCGATAAACTTGCCCGCCAGGCGGATGTTTGAACTTTCGGCATAAGAGCCTTCGTAGAACTGCACATCTTCGGTTCCAGGGTTATTCATCAGCAGGAAATCGATGGATTTTCTGTCCATATCAGGGAAGAAAACAATGTCGACATCGCCGTAGTTTGTGTTGGCATCGTCGGCGCCGTTCGTGGTGAAAATCAAGTCCTTCGTTTCGGTATATTCCATCTCCGGATTACTTGCTCCCGATGACGGATTTAAGTCAATCGGGTCTTCGTCCATATTGTAGAGAGCCTTAACCTTCTGGTTGAGAACTGTAACCTGCGCATTCTTCAGGTTGATGCGTTTGTTGTTCGTATCGTAGAAACGGAATGTTCCGATAGAGACAAGCGGATAGAAACGGTCGTCGGAATTGTTCGGGTCGAGTTTCTGCAACTTGCCCGTTATTTTGTTGTATCTTCCAAGATAATACTGGTCGTACCAATCATCGTAAACGACGCTGTATCTCAGCGAACGCATATACATCAGTTCGTTGGTGAACTTTCCGTCCTTGCTGAACGAACCGTTCTGTCCCGAAATATCGAGTTTCAGAATTGTCTGATGAGCCGTATTGATTGCCTCGTACTCGTTTTCGCGACCTACGGCAAGCATGTCGCCGTACTTGTTTCGGCACTTGAAATCGTGAGGATAGAACATTCTGACCTCATCGTTTACCTTGGCATGAACATATCCGCTGCAATGCGCATACTTGTCGTTCTGCGGATTGTTGTCGATTACGAGCGTATCGTGCGAATATCCGTAGTAGCGATGGTCGTACGACACATCCTTGACCATTATGCGGTTGCCTCTCTCCCAATAGAAGTCTGGCTTTTTCGCCTTGATTCCGTACATAAGTCCAATACGCGTGTCTTTCACATCCTCCTCTTCCGAGCCGCCGAAACTCATATCGAGGAAAATCTTGTCAAGACCATTCTGCTGGTTTTCGTTTTTCTGTTCGGTATCAATGTCGAGTTGCGAGCACGACTGAGTCATGATGCAACATGCAGCAAGGGCATAAACAAAAAATTTCTTCATGATTCTAAAAACCAATTCGTTTTGGAGTTGAGGGTTTTGAGTTAAAAATCTTATCGCCGGAAATGCCCGGAACATTTCCGTTAATAGGGTTGCTTGGTAGGTTTCCAGCATAGCCGTCGCTTGCAGCCATAAGCTTAGCCTCTGTTATAAGGCACAATGTGCAGCAAGTTGGTTTAGTATATTTTTTCTTCATTTGCAAATTCTTAGTACTTCTAACCTATAGATTCACTTAAATACTGATTGCAAAGGTAGTAAATGTTTAGTAATTGAGCACTATTTGTCAATAATTTTTTGCATTAGAATTACATTTTCGTAAGTTTTATCAACTCTGAACCAGTCTTTTAATAGTCCGCTCTGCTCAAAACCGCACCTTCCGAATAGTCGTCTGCTCGCGTCGTTGCTCTCGAGGCAATAGGCATAAAGCTGATGAATGTTCAGACGAACTTCTGCATATTCTGCGAGAAGTATAATTGACTTATATCCAAAGTTTTGAGTTCTGTTATCTGGAGAAACGAATATGCCTACTTCTGCCTTGTTGCTGTATCGGTCGTAACTCGAAAGACTGCACATTCCGATGATTTTTTTTGTCTGCAGATTCTCGATGGCGAGTTTTACTTCTCCGTCTGAATAGAAATCGCCGTTGTTGTTCATTATGTAGTCGATGATGCTCTGGCGAGACACGGGCACCGTCATGTCCGACGAATGCCACTCGGTGCTGTCGTTGCACCAGTTGTAGTACTCGTCGATGTCGGACAACTCGAGTGCTCTCAGTCTTATTGTATCGTCTTGGAGAAGTTTTTTCATTTAGTTGTTAATTGTTTGTTGAATGATTTTTCCGTAGGCCAAATCAGAAGATAAAGTAATACTGTAAATAAAATACATAAATGTATTGATTGCGAAAGAGATACGCAATAAATAAATGTAGTAATTGCAAAGGTAAAGTACAATATTATGAATCGGCATCTCATGTATTTTTGCAGAGATTTCTCATCCTTTATTTTGTTACGGACAAACTTCAGACTGAAAAATCTATAGCAAATGTACAATGAAACTATCGTGAGCGCAATCGTTACAATTTTTGCGACATTTACAACTGCCGAATTTGATATGTAAATAGGTCCAGACACGGCAATTGTGGCTATGCCGATTAACAGAATAACGCTCCACGCAATTCGGAGTTTCCTCACGTTTTCTTTGCAATCAACCATAGCAGTATTTTACTTTTTTACTTTGTCAAAATCCTTTTCTGTAGGCCAGATTGTCAGAGAGAACAAAAGTAAAATTCCGATGCAGAAAAGAGATGATTGCGAACCTGTCATGGGATAGAATACGGAATTTAATATGATAGGGAAGAATAGCGTATTCATACGAATCATATATAATGTTTGAGACCTTTCTCCGGTTTCTTCTATTGCCTTGCGCGCAAATTTTGAATCGAAGAATTTGTAGCAAATAGGAATTGCTGCAACTGTTACGGCTATGCCTATGATTTGCATAACATACACGGCTGTTGCATCATCCAAACGTGTGTTTCTTATTAAGAACAAAATAATGACTGGATTAATCCACATCAATATCCATAACATTCTTAATGTTTTTAATTTTAGTTTTAAATCATCCATAATTATTGTTATTAAGTGTTTCCTGTAAATGTTGTTCGGTTTATGATAGAACGGCCGAGCGTAACCTCGTCGGTATATTCAAGCTCGTCGCCGATGCTTATTCCGCGTGCAAGAACGCTGATTTTCACTCCCGTGTCGGCAAGTTTGCGGAAGATATAGAAGTTTGTCGTGTCGCCCTCCATCGTTGAACTTAGGGCGAGAATCACCTCGCTCACTCCGCCAGCCTTTACGCGCTCAACAAGCGAGTCAATTTCAAGGTCGCTCGGTCCGATGCCGTCGATTGGCGAGATGACGCCTCCCAAAACGTGGTACAATCCGTGGAACTGCTGTGTGTTTTCGATACTCATTACGTTGCGTATATTTTCCACAACGCAGATGAGCGACTTGTCCCGACGGCTGTCTGAACAAATCTGGCACACATCGGTATCTGAAATGTTGTGGCACACTTTGCAGTATTTCACTTCGTGCTTCAGCGTTACGAGCGCGTTTGCAAAGTTGTCTACCGACTCGTTCTCTTGCCTTAGCATGTGCAAGACAAGTCGCAGAGCCGTTTTTCGGCCTATGCCGGGAAGACGCGAGAACTCGCCCACTGCCTTCTCCAAAAGTATTGACGGATATTGTTGTTCCACTTTGTTATTTGCTGTTTCGGTTTGCAAAAATAGTAATAAATATGTCAGTTCGGCATAAATTCAATAATATTCTTACTTTTGTAGCGGACTGCATGCTGATTTTAAGGATTCTATTCTGTCTGTTGATTTGTATGTGCGGCTTATTTGCGGCTTGGATGTTGCAATGCAGAAGCTACCTTCCGGCTTGCATTAGTATACGCATCTCGAACCTTTCCCGAACCTTTCGGCTTGCTTCCCCGTACCTTCCCCGTAGCTACTCCGTTCCTACCCCGTAGCTACCACGTACCTTGAACGTTGCTTTTGGGGCTATTCTTTGTATAATGATTCATTGTTTTGTATAATGATTCATTGTTTTGTATATTGTTGCAGAATGTTCTTTATGCCAAATTCGCATAAATAATTAAATGAATATTTTTTTTGAGTTGCCAGAAAAGAAAGGCTTTTTCGGACGAAAATAAAATAAAAGAACTATCTTTGCACCTAAAAATGTAAAAAAATGAATGGCTTGTATATTCTACTTACAGTTTTGATTTATTTTGGCGTACTTCTTCTGATTTCGTCTTTCACAAAAGGAAAGTCGGGCAATGCCGATTTCTTCAGAGGCGGCAAGCAGTCGCCGTGGTATCTGGTGGCATTCGGAATGATTGGCGCATCGCTGTCGGGCGTGTCGCTCGTGTCGTGCCCCGGATGGGTTCAGAGCATCGACATGACCTACATGCAGATGGTGCTCGGCTATTTTCCGGGCTATCTGATAGTTGCCTTCGTTCTTCTGCCGGTTTACTATAAGCTGAATCTGACAAGCATCTACACATATCTCGAACGGCGATTCGGTGCGGTTTCGTATGCCACAGGCTCGGTTTTCTTTCTGCTTTCGAAAATGCTCGGAGCCGCTGCCCGACTCTACCTCGTATGCCTTATATTGCAGATGTACGTTTTCGAGCAGTTCGGCATTCCGTATGCCGCGACGGTGGTGGCAACGGTTCTGCTCATCTGGCTGTATACGCGTCATAGTGGCATCAAGACAATCGTCTGGACGGACACTTTACAGACTTTTTGTCTGATTGCGGCAACGTGTATCATTATCTTTCAGACTATAAATCAGCTTGATATGAGTTTTGGTGAGGCGATTACGGCTATTGCCGAAGATTCACACAGT
>JAEEGK010030877.1_pt1 | contig 10592 bp, 10 predicted proteins | sample 8958771 | NCBI WGS metagenome assembly JAEEGK01 (sample SAMN16246547, study PRJNA631951) | gut metagenome | biome: gut microbiome; feature: rumen; material: SC-attached | host: Bos | place: Iran: Karaj | collected 2018-10 | reverse complement strand
GCCGCCAGATGAAGTGCCGCGGCATAGACCCTGAGACGCAGGAACTCAAGAAAATCTACCGCAAGGCACGTCCCTTCGACATCCAGCGCTGGCAGGACGCCATAGCCCGTGAGCAGGAAACCATGATCCGTTCCCGCGTACTGGCAAACAACCTTGGCCTGGAGATGAAAATAGGCGACGTTGAGTTCCAGGGAGACGGCACCAAGGCTATATTCTATTACATTGCCGACGGCCGAGTAGACTTCCGCCAGCTCATCAAGGACTTTGCGGAGGAGTTCCATATCCGTGTGGAAATGAAGCAGATAGGCGCCCGTCAGGAGGCCGGCCTCATAGGCGGCCTAGGCGTCTGCGGCCGTGAACTCTGCTGCGCCAACTACATCACGGAATTCAAGTCCATCGCCACTTCAGCGGCCCGCGTCCAGGACCTTTCCCTGAACCCGCAGAAACTGGCCGGCCAGTGCGGCAAACTCAAATGCTGCCTCAATTATGAGGTGGAGGCATACCTGGACGCCCAGTCCAAGCTGCCCCGCGTGATTGAGCCGCTGGAGTTTGAAGACGGCCAGGCTTTCCTTGTAAAGACGGACATCCTTGCGCAGAAGATGTACTTCTCCTACGAGAAGGGCTCGCTGGTCAACATCCATTGTCTCACTGCCGATGAAGTCCGCGAGGTCCAGGAAATGAACCGCCGCGGGGAAAAGCCGGAGACGCTCCGTCAGGAGTCCGTTTCCTCGCCGGAATTCGTCACCGCGGTTGGGGACGATGCCATTAACCGCTTCGACCCCGAGAAGAAGAAAAAGCACCGCAAGAACAAGAACCGCCGCAATGGGTCACGGTAAGCTCAAGAAATTTGCAGAGAACGAGACCTTCCGCTGCCTGCTTCAGCCGGCGGCGGAAGATGTTTTGGTCAAGGGTTCCCGGGAACTGGTTCTGAACGACCATCCCATAAAGGGAAACTGGGGCCGTGAGATGTTTGGCAACAGCAATCCAATCGTCCTTGAACTTGGTTGCGGCGGGGGAGAGTACACCATAGCCCTTGCCCAGAGGCATCCTGAAATCAATTACATAGGCGTAGACATCAAGGGCGCCAGGCTCTGGAAAGGTGCAAAATACGCCACGGAAAACGCCCTGCCAAACGTGGCGTTTTTACGCACCCGCATTGAGTTTATCACCGCCTTCTTCGGCCCTTCCGAAGTCTCTGAAATCTGGCTCACCTTCTCCGACCCCCAGCTTTCCGGTAGCCAGAATTCCCGCCTCTCTTCCCCAATGTTCCTCAACCGTTACAGGTCTTTCATGGTCCCCGGCGGCATAGTCCACCTCAAAACCGATTCCCGCTTCGTGTATGAATACACCATGGCTGTGGTCAGGGCGAATGCCCTTGGCATTCTTGCCTATAGCACAGACGTTTACGGCAGCCAATGTCCTTCCGGCCCTCTCGTTTGTCATTCCGGGCTTGACCCGGAATCTTTAACAGCTAACGACGAAGTCACCGGCGTCCAAACCTTCTACGAAAAGATGTTCCTGGACATGGGCCTGCCCATAACATATATGGCCTTTGTGATTGACCACGCCGGCGATTACGCATACCCCACGGACTTCGACGCGGACTATTGGCGCGGCGTTGAAGGTCCGCGCCGTTCCTTCTCCCACCAGCCCGTCTCCAAGCATTGACTCATCCACCCTTCTCCGTCATTCCGGGCCCTCTCCTTTCCGTCATCCTCGGACTTGTTCCGGGGATCTCCACCTTCTTGCCGCCTCGACATTTACAATGCATGAGACCGCGTTTTTGTGTCAAGGCGGCTTAAATAATGGTGTATTTGGCCGTTTTCCTTGCCACCTTGACAAGTATACTGCAGATAACGGCATTTTTGTGTCAAGGTGGCTAGGCAGTGAATAGGTTGCGGCGAAGGGTAGCCGGCGGCATCGTCCTTTTCCTTGCCGCCGGATGCCTTTTGCCGCTACCGGACTTATACCCAGTTTGTCCCGGATTTGGCGTTATTGGCGGAGATAATTGGGGTATGCGAAGCAAGTTTTTGCGGGGAATAGATTATTAATATGTATATTTGCGATATTATGAGACGGATAATCATAGTTTTGGCCGCTGTGCTGGCGCTGGCTGGATGCTCAAAGGGAGACATGTATCTTGGCGGTAGCGGTTATGTTAAGGTTGATGGGGTGAAGAAGGTATCGCTCAAGTATGCATATGGGAGTAACAGGAAGCAAGGGACAAGAGATTTCTGGTATATTTTTGAGGATAAGCAGGAGGTTGGGGCGCTTAATTACGAGAAGTATAATGTGTTCATGAATCATGTCGTCGACGAAGAAGGCGTCGAGCGTCCGGGAGCACTTACCGTATATGGAGTGCCTGGATGTGAAAATATTTACCTGTCTGGCATTGAGCGTGATGAGGAAGGGTATTATTATAAGAAGCTTGCGCATTTCATCAAGGAAGGCGAAGAACCGGAGTACATTACTTATCGCGTGAAGATTGACAAGTTCAAATTCGACAGGCATTATTCCTTCGGTACTCTACAGACTAACCTTAAGGCAGACATTACAATAACAAGTGACGCTTTCGATTACGCCGTGCGGATAGTGTATTCCGGTCCAACTACAGATGACGGTATGGAATACAGGTATGATTAGGGTTTTCCTTAATGGAAAATCCTCTTTTTTTGTTATCTTTGCATACTATGGCAAAGATGATTTATACAATGGGGGAAGCGGCTGAGATTCTTGGCGAAAACGTTTCCGCAATAAGGTATTGGAGCAATTATTTTGAGAGGTTCGTGAAGCCGGAAAGAAACGGCAAGGGGAACCGTCTCTTCCACCCGGAAGACATTGAGGTGCTGAAGCAGATTCAGTATCTTCTCAAGACCAAGGGAATGACCCTGGAGGGCGCTATGGCGGTGCTCAAGGAGGACCATCGCGGCGTGGAGTCCAAGGTAAAGGCTCTGGCCATTCTTAAGGACATTAAGGCCGATCTGGAGGCGGTGAGGGCCATCTTATGAAAGTAAAGGACATCACTGCCGTAATCGAGGAGTTTGCTCCGCTTTCCGTTCAGGAAAGCTGGGACAACAGCGGCCTTCTCATAGGTTCTCAGGACGATGACGTTACCGGCGTGCTGGTTGGTTTCGACTGCACCCCGGAGCTGGTGGACGAGGCTGTGGAGAAGGGCTGCGACATGATTGTCACTCATCATCCCCTCATATACAAAGGCGTAAAGAGAATCAATGGCCAGGACCCTGTGGGGGCGGCCATCATCAAGGCCGTGAAGGCCGGCGTGGCGGTATATGCAGCGCACACCACGGCAGATAAGGTGATTGGCGGCGTGAGCTATGACATGGCCGCAAAGCTGGGCCTTGAGAACGTCCATATCCTGGAGCAGGATGCGGAGTGTACGGGACTTGGCTGCGTAGGAGAGTTCCCTGTGCCCATGACTGCAAAAGAGGCTCTGGAGCATGTGAGGAAGGCCTTCGGCCTAAAAGTCATCAAGCATTCAAAGCCTGTTTCCGGCCTAATTTCCCGCGTGGCGGTGATGGGCGGAAGCGGCGGAAGCGAGATTGCGGCTGCAATGGCCGCCGGCGCCCAGCTGTACATCACCGGGGACATATCGTACCATAATTTCTTCACGCCGGAAGGCTTTATGGTAATGGACATAGGACATTTTGAGAGCGAAGTTGGGATTGTGGACATTTTCTTATCGAAGATAAGGAAAATTTTTCCTAACTTTGCAGTCCTTAAATCCGAAGTGCTGGATGGGGGCAATCCTGTCCGGTACTACGGGATTGCCGGTCAAGCCGGCAATGACGCTGGAAAAAAGTAAATAAATCGATTTATACATTTTATGGCAACCACCAAGAAACCCGCCGCCGCAAAGAAAGTGGAGGCACCCATCGACCAGAGGGAAACCTTCGTCTCCCTCCAGAAATCTTTTGCCGATTCCGAGATTTCCGTAGAAGAGAAGCTCAAGACCCTGTATGAGCTCCAGGCAGCAGATTCAGAGATAGACAAGATAGTCCAGCTCCGCGGAGAACTCCCCGCAGAGGTTGCAGCCCTCGAGGAAGAGATTGCATCCCTGAAGGAGCGCAGCGCCGCCATCGCCGCCATCGTCGACCAGTTCAACCGCAACATCGCCGATGCAAAGCTCTCCATCGCAGAGCACGAAAGCATCATAGAGAAGTACCAGCGCCAGCTGGAGACCATCCAGAACTCCCGCGAGTACGACTCCCTGAACAAGGAAATCGAGAACCAGGACCTCCTCCGCCAGATCGATGAAAAGACCATCGCTGACACCCGCATGGAGATTGCAGAGAAGAAGGCCGCCCTGGACGAGATCAAGGACCGCCTCACCGTCCGCGGTGAAGACCTCGCCGCCAAGAAGCAGGAACTGGACACCATCGTGGAGTCCACCGCCAAGGAAGAGGCCGTGCTCCAGGCACGCCGTGACGAGTGCGCCGCCAAGATCGACGCCCGTACCATGAGCGCTTACGAGCGCATCCGCGCCAGCGTTCACAACCACCTGGCCGTGGTTGGCATCTACAACGGTGACTCCTGCGGAGGATGCTTCAACACCATCACTCCCCAGCGCCGCGTGGAAATTGCCTCCAACCGCAAGCTCATCATCTGCGAGCACTGCGGCCGCATCATCATCAACCCGGATTTCGAAAAGTAAACCGTAATGGCGGAACGCAGGAATTCCCGAAAGGTGGACGAAGTCCAGAACCTCGAGGCCCTGATGGGGAACAAACCCCCTCAGGCCCTTGACGTGGAGGAAGCCGTCCTTGGAGCAATGCTGGTGGAGCCATCCACCATTGACGAGGCCATGGAGGAACTCACGGCTCCGTGCTTCTACGATCAGCACCACCGCATGATCTTCGAGGCAATGTCGGAGCTGGTGAACGACCACGTCTCCATAGACCTCATCACCGTAAGCGACAAGCTCCGTTCCAAGGGAAATCTTGAAATTGTGGGCGGTCCCGTGGCCCTTGCGCGCCTGTCGCAGAACATAGGCGCCGCGGCGCACATGGAGTATTACATCAAGATACTCAAGCAGAAGACCATCCAGAGGGACCTCATAACCGCATCGTACGATATCCTCAAGCAGAGTTTCGACGAGTCCACAAACGTAGACGACCTCATAGACAACGCCCAGAGCAAGGTCTTCGCCGCCATACAGAACAACGTCAAAAGGGATGTCCAGGACATCGGGTCGATTATAAACTCCGTACTGGACAATCTGCAGGAACTCCAGGGCATGACAGGCCCTTCCGGCGTTCCTTCCGGTTTCCCCAGCATAGACAGGGTCACCCAGGGCTGGCAGAAGAGCGACCTCATTATCCTTGCCGCCCGTCCGTCCGTGGGTAAGACCGCCTTTGCCCTGAACATAGCCCGCAACGCCGCGGTAGAGTCCAACATGCCTGTTGCGGTGTTCTCCCTGGAAATGAGTGCAGACCAGCTTGGAAAGCGCCTCATCACCACGGAATCCGGACTTTCCGGAGAAAAGATCAAGGGTGGCGTGAAACTTGAACAGTACGAGTGGGTCCAGCTTGAAGAAACTCTCAAGCGCCTTGCCAAGGCGCCTCTGTACATAGACGACACCCCCGGCATTCCAATCATGGAATTCCGCACCAAGGCCAAGAGGCTTGTAAAGCAGAAGGGCGTGCGTCTCATAGTGGTGGACTACCTGCAGCTGATGCAGGGCCCTGCGGAACTCCGCGGGCTGCGTGAGCAGGAGGTTGCGGCCATTTCCCGCACCCTCAAGGCAACGGCAAAAGAACTTAACGTTCCCATCATCGCCCTCTCGCAGCTCTCCAGAAACGCCGTCCAGAGAACCGGCGGCACCGGAAAGCCCCAGCTCAGCGACCTCCGCGAATCCGGCTCCATAGAGCAGGACGCAGATATGGTAATCTTCATCCACAGGCCGGACTTTGTGGGAATGTCGGACAACCCGGAAGACAAGGAGAAAGCAATCCTTGTCATTGCAAAGCACCGCAACGGCGAAGTCTGCGACATTGAGATGAAGTACAAGGCTTCCCAGGTGAAGTTTGTGGAACCGGACCAGAGCCTTGACGTATATGCCTCAAGAGGCCCGGTGGCAAGCGCCGTCAACGATCCGGGACCCTCGGACTACAATTTTGACGACCAGCAGAACTTTTAAAACCGGCCAGAAATGAAAAAAGCAGCAGTCCTGGTACTAAGCCTGATCCTGTCGGCGGCGTTTTCCCTGCCGGCCCAGAACTGCCTTCCCCTGGGAAAGAACCGTGCGTTCAACTCCGGGGAAAAACTCTCTTTCTCCCTTATGTTCAAGTGGGGCGCGGTAAACACGGAAGTGGGGCAGGCGGAGCTCTCCATAGATTCCACCTCCTTCAACGGAAAGTCCGCATATCACTCTGCCCTCCACGTCAAGTCCATGCCGTTTTTCGACGTGTTCTTCAAGATGAGGGAGCATTTCCAGGGCTGGATGTCCCTTGACGATATCCGCCCCCTCAAGTTCATCCGCGACACCCACGAGGGCAATTACGACGCCACCAACCTCTATTACTACGACTGGGACAGGATGATTATCAATGCCGATGTAAACTTCAACCGCAAGGGCCCCCAGACCCTCCGGATTCCCCTGAAGGAATGCGTCTACGACATTGGCTCCATACTTTATTACGCCCGTTGCATGGACACTTCCAGGCTCAGGGTGGGCGGGAAGTATCCCATGAGCTTTGCAATTGACGACTCCGTCTTCGACGTCATGCTCACCTACCGCGGAAAGGAAGAAATCAAGGTGAGGAAGATGGGAAAGGTGCGCTGCATGCGTTTCACCTGCACGGTTGTTTCCGGCGCAATGTTCACCGGCGAGGAAGAGTTCGTGCTCTGGATTTCGGACGATGGCAACCGCCTCCCCGTGGGCTTTATGGCTCCGCTCCGTGTGGGTGCCGTGAGAGGCTGGCTCAAAGACTACGACAACCTTAAATATCCGTTCTCATCCCTTCTCAAATGAAAGGAGACATAAGCCATAAAGGCCGCATAGTACGTATTACGCCGCAGATTACGACTGTGGCAATAGAGCAGCACAGCGCGTGCAGCGCCTGCCATGCGGCTGGCCTCTGCGGAATGGCCGATGTCGTGGAAAAGGCGGTGGAACTTGCCACCAGCCCTTATGCTTCATATAAAGTGGGCGACGAGGTGGACCTGGTCCTCAAGGCGTCCATGGGCATGAAAGCGGTATGGCTTGCTTACTTTATTCCGCTGCTGGTACTGCTTGCGGTAATACTGGGGCTGATTGCCCTTGGCGTTGGAGAGGTTGCAGCCGGACTGTCAGGTATTGGCGCAACGGGAGTCTACTATTTCCTGCTGTGGCTTTTCCGCGACAGGCTTAGAAATGAATACGTATTTACTATTAAACAATAACCAATGCTTAAAATCATCATCTGGACAATCGCAGTAGTGACCGTCCTGGGCCTGGTGCTTGCGCTGGTTCTCTATCTTGTGGCAAAGCGCTTCAAGGTAGAGGAAGATCCCCGCATTGACGAGGTAGAGAAGGCCATGCCCGGAGCAAACTGCGGCGGATGCGGTTTTGCCGGCTGCCGCGCTTTTGCAGAGGCGGCTGTCAAGGCCCCCAATCTGGACGCAAACTTCTGCCCGGTGGGCGGCAACGAGACCATGGCCAAAGTGGCGCAGATCCTTGGCTACGAGGTTAAGGAAAAGGCCCCCATGGTGGCTGTGGTGCGTTGTAACGGCACCTGCGAGGCCCGTCCCCGTACAAATAATTACGACGGCTATGCATCCTGCAAGGTAAAGGCCGCACTTTACAGCGGAGACACGGCGTGCTCCTACGGCTGCCTTGGCTGCGGAGACTGCGTGAATGCCTGCCAGTTCGGCGCCCTTTCCATGGATCCTGCAACAGGGCTTCCCGTTGTGGATCAGGAAAAGTGCACCGCCTGCGGCGCCTGCGTAAAGGCCTGCCCCAAGCGCATCATCGAGCTCCGTCCCAAAGGCCCCCGCGGCATGCGCATGTATGTGAGCTGCGTGAACAGGGATAAGGGCCCGGCCGCGAAGAAGGCCTGCGCCAATGCCTGCATAGGCTGCGGCATCTGCGCCAAGACCTGCACACACGAGGCCATCGTGGTAGAAGGCAACGTGGCTTATATCGACCCCGCCAAGTGCAAGCTCTGCCGCGAGTGTGAGGCCGTCTGCCCCACCGGAGCCATTCACGGCGTTAACTTCCCCAAGCCCCTTGACAAGGATGCCGTGAAGGCCCGCATCAAGGAGCGTCAGCTTAAAGCAAAGGAGGTAAAGAAAGATGAGTAAGAATACATTCGCCATAGGCGGCGTACACCCGCACGACAGCAAGATTTCACGCGGCTGCGCCATAGAGCAGCTCCCGCTTGCCCCCACCGTGTACCTGCAGCTTTCCCAGCATATCGGCGCCCCGGCCAAACCCATCGTGGAGGTAGGGGACAAGGTCAAGGTTGGCCAGCCCATCGCCGAGCCCGGCGGTTTTGTAAGCGCCTTCATCCACTCTTCCGTGAGCGGAACGGTAAAGTCCATCGCCCCCAGGCCGGACCTTGCCGGCAACCCCCAGATGTGCATCGAGATTGCCGTGGAGGGCGACGAGTGGGCCCCTGGGATAGACCTTTCCGATACCCTGGTAACCGCCATCCCGGAGGACAACAAGGCCATTATCGAGAAGATCCGCCTTGCCGGCGTAGTTGGCCTTGGCGGTGCAACCTTCCCCACGCACGTGAAACTCTCGCCGCCTCCTGGCTCCAAGTGCGAGATGGTCATAATCAACGGCTGCGAGTGCGAGCCCTACCTCACTTCCGACTTCCGTGTCCTCATGGAAAAGGGAGAGCAGGTGGTAGTTGGCGCAGCCATCCTTAGCCAGGTTATGGGTAACGTCCCCTGCACCATCGCAGTGGAGGTGAACAAGCCCGAGGCCATTTCCCATATCAATGAGGTTATAGCCCGCCTTGGATACAAGGGAATCTCCGTGATGCCCATGAAGATGAGGTATCCTCAGGGCAGTGAAAAGCAGCTCATCGACGCCGTGATGCACCGTCAGGTGGGTTCCGGCGCACTTCCCATCAGCGTGGGCGCCGTGGTCCAGAACGTGGGTACCGCACTGGCTGTCTATGATGCCGTCCAGAAGAACAAACCCCTGGTGGACAACACGCTCAGCGTTACGGGCGAGTGCTTCCCCCGTCAGGCAAACCTCCTTGTCAGGGTAGGCACACCTATAAAATATATTATAGATTATCTTGGAGGTGTTCCGGAAGATGCCGTTAAGGTTATAAGCGGCGGACCCATGATGGGCCGTGCCATCGCAAACCTGGAGGCAAGCACCCTCAAGGGAACATCGGCAATCCTCTTCCTTACGGCAAAACAGACTCTGCGCGCCCCGGAAACCGCCTGCATCCGCTGCGGAAAGTGCGCGTCGGCATGCCCCATGGGACTGGAGCCTTTCCTTCTCTACCGCCTTGCAAAGGCCGATAACCTTGAGGCCCTGGAGCAGAACGCGGCTCAGGACTGCATAGAATGCGGCTGCTGCCTGTATTCCTGCCCCGCACACATTCCTCTACTGGACAATATCCGCCAGGCCAAGGGAGCCGTCCTGGGTGCCATCCGCGCCCGCGCCGCCGCTGCCAAGGCCGCCGCAGAAGCTAAAAAATAAGTGATTATGAGTAAGTTAACAGTTTCTCCCTCACCTCACATCCACTCCAAGGACTCTACCGTTTCCTTGATGCGGGATGTCTGTATTGCGCTGCTGCCGGCGGTAATCTGCTCGTTCATCTTCTATGGATGGCAGGAAATCCTGGTGATGGCAGTGAGCGTAGCCTCCTGTGTACTCCTTGAGTGGGCCATTACCAAATACATGCTCCGCAAGCCGTCCACCATCGGCGACCTGTCGGCAGTGATAACCGGTATCCTCCTGGCCCTGAACCTTCCCTACACAACTCCCTGGTGGGTGGTGTTCATTGGTGCCGTAGTTGCAATCGGCGTGGCCAAGATGACCTTCGGCGGCATCGGCCAGAATATATGGAATCCCGCCCTGGTGGGCCGTGTATTCCTGCTGGTGTCTTTCCCTACGTACATGACCACCTGGAAACAGCCTCAGGGCCTGTTCGGTGTTGACGCTGTGTCCGGGCCCACCCCGCTTGGCGCCATCCAGGAGGGCCTCATGCAGGGTGCAAGCGTCCAGGACATCATGGCGGCAAACGGTTACGACTATGCCCAGATGCTGTTTGCAAACCTTGGCGGCAGTGCCGGTGAGGTCTGCGCCCTGGCCCTTCTGGCAGGCTTCGTTTACCTCTGCATCCGCAAGGTTATCAAGCCCTGGATTACGCTCAGCATCTTTGCAACCGTTGCAATCACTTCCCTCATCTTCTGGGGTATCAACCCTGAAAGGTTCACGGATCCCCTGTTCAACCTCCTCACCGGCGGTCTCATCCTTGGCGCATGCTTCATGGCCACGGACTATGTGACCTCGCCAATGAGCCTCTGGGGCGGCGTCATCTTCGGCGTGGGAATAGGATTCCTTACCATGATGATCCGTTACTTCGGGTCATATCCGGAAGGCGTCAGCTTTGCCATCATTATCA
>JAEEGK010030874.1_pt1 | contig 10592 bp, 9 predicted proteins | sample 8958771 | NCBI WGS metagenome assembly JAEEGK01 (sample SAMN16246547, study PRJNA631951) | gut metagenome | biome: gut microbiome; feature: rumen; material: SC-attached | host: Bos | place: Iran: Karaj | collected 2018-10 | reverse complement strand
AGAGGGGTGCCTCTCTCTGGACGGGGTCCGGAAGACGACGAGATACAGGAAGATCACTGTTCGCTACCTTGACGAGGGCTTCAAGGAACACACCGACGTCTTTATGGGCGGCGTCGCGCAGATCGTACAGCATGAGTGCGATCACCTGGATGGGGTGGTTATCTGAGGATGGACCGGGGGGTTGAGGCACATAGGATAATAATGTGCAATTCAAGGCGTTGGTCATTGTGAATCAAAGAAATAAGGAGGTAGACTAATGGGGCTTCTTGAAATCGCCAGCAGTAAATCTGTTTGGCGGGGAATTGAGTATTATAAAAACAATAATGTCATTTCGGTTGAGCAGGTAGAAGATGGGGTCTATGATGGAATCGTGCGAGGAAGCGCAGACAAAAACTATTCGGTCCATGTAGATACGGCTCATCCACGTAAGTCCACGTGTGATTGCCCGCTGGCAAATGGGAAAATGATCATTTGCAAGCATATTGTTGCGGTTTACGTCGCTACGGAACCGAAGGAAGAGGAGCGTTTTAAATCCGATTTAACTCCTTATGAATCCGAAGAAGATGAGCGACATGCCAAACGGTATGATTCGCTTATGAGTTGGGCGAAAAAGATGACTCCGAGCCAGCTGCGCGAAGCATATGTTGACACGATGATACGGCTTGAAGACTTGGAACGCAAGATGAAATACGGGAAGGAATAGAGGAAGGAATACGAGAAATAATCAGGGAAGAAATAAGCAGAAAGCGTGAAATGAGGATTAGAGAATGAATTCGATTTTGATAAAAGATACAACACGCGAGGAGCGTGAGCAGATAGTGGCGGAGTCGTTAGGAAACATCAGCGGTTCGTGCGACGGCTGCATGGCCGGCCTCGCCGAGATGTACCAGGACTATATTGATGGTAAGAAAGAGATCCGCGATATAAACATGGAGTTTAATGCGCACTACGTTTCCGGCGCCGACGGCCCGGAGAAGAAGAGGTGCAATGTGTGGTAAAGGTGGTCTACTGAGGACGGGGGAAGCGCAAGCGCTTCATAGTTGTAGACCATTTTATTTTTTGTAATTAAGAGGTTATGATGAAGCTTGATATCATCGGATCCGTTGCAAGTGGAAAGACAACGCTTGCAAGAGATATATCTGAGACATACCACGTTCCCTTTTACCAAAAGGATAATATTGTTTGGGAAAGGACTCCCGGCGGTGATAAGAAACGCAGTGCCGAAGAACGGGATCAATTGTTTCAGGGGATTATAAACAGTAATGACTGGATTGTAGAGGGCTCTCCCAGAAAACTGTTACGCGAGAGCTTTGAAAAGTGTGATTATATTATCTTACTTGATATACCGCTTCATAAAAGATTGATAAGAACAATAAGGCGCTGGGTCAGACAAAAAACAGGAAAAGAAGAATACAATTCAAAACCTACGATCAAGTTTCTTTTTTGCAGCATAAAGTGGGTGCTTGAATATGAAAAAGATAAGAAAGAGATCATGGGATACCTTTCTGCATATGGCTCGAAGTATAAAAGATTCAAGACATCAGAAAGTGCAAAATTGTATATAAGTAAGGAGTATAGTGACAAGATAGGAGATTATTATGTCTGACAAAGACGGTACAACAACCATATATTTTGTTCGTCATGCGGAGTCGCTGACGTCGCACAGAGATGACCGGACACGGCCGTTGACGGACGACGGGATGAAGGATCGAGAGATCGTGCTTCAAACGCTTATGGACAAGCATATTGACGCGTTCCTGTGCAGTCCGTACAGAAGAAGCATCGATACGATAAGCCCTGCGGCTGAGTTCTTCAAGATGGAGATAAAAACAGACGAAAGATTCAGGGAGAGAAAGTCCGGCATCGATCCGCGTACGCACTGCCCCGGGAGGTGGGCGGACTTCTCGTTCGCGGAAGAAGACGGAGAGTGCCTGGATTCGGTGCAGAAGAGAAACATGGAGGCGCTGACGGATGTGCTTCGTGAGTATCGCGGCAAAACTGTCGTCATCGGATCGCACGGGACGGCGCTCAGCTCCATAATCAACTATTACGACCGCTCGTTCGGGTACGATTCGTTCATGAAGATCGTAAAGTGGCTGCCGTTTGTGGTGGAGATGAAGTTTGATGGGGAGAAATTACTAAAGTATGAAATTCTCTGCCATGTGCAGAAATAAGGTGTGGGTGGTCCCTAGGGGACCACCCACAGTAATTACAGTTTTTCTCCGTAAAACTGCTCGTATACACCGACCCACAGCTCGTGGTTGCGGTCGGCCATCTGTTTGGTGTTCTCATTGACTGAGAGGCTGCTGTCAGGGTAGATGGCGGGAAGGTAGTGGACGTACAGCTCCTGAACCGGGAAGCCGTCGTCGTCGAGCACGTCAGAGTCCTTCATGCATATGAACACAGGGATCACGGGGACATTATATTTTGCAGCGAACTTGAAAGCTCCGGGCTTCATAGGCCGGGGCTTTCTGTAGTTAAACCACATCGCCTGCTCCGGGTAGATCAGGATCTTTTCACCACGCTCGAGGAGGGTCTGCATACCCTTAAAGAAGTCGCACATGGTCGAATAATTGGAGCTGAGAGGCATGGTATTGCCGTGGCGCATCATAAGCCTTACGGGCCCTGTGAAATTGGTATAATTGCTCTCTTTGATGACCTTGTAGAGGTAATGACGCTTCTTGAGTGCAGGCTTGATCGTCTTGAAAACGACGTAGTTATCGCTCAGATGAAAATGGTTGCTCGTGACGATGGCACCGCCCTTCACCGCGGTAGCGTTCTCGATGCCGTGTACCTCTTTGATGATCAGCTTCTTTTTGCGGATCATGTTTTCAAAAAAGGCTACGCCGAGCAAGTTCGCAGTCTTTGTCAGGAACTTGCTCGACAGCTTTTTGATCGTATAGTCTACTTCGTCGGACTTTATGGGAGCGCAGGGAGCGTCTTCCTCGACATCGTCGTTAAAACGTCCCTGTGCCTCGTATTCTTTGATGCGTGCCAATACTCTGAGTCGATCTTCTCTAGCCATTGCAAACCTCTCCGTGGAACCAAAGCTTCCGGAATGTCCTTTCGCTCTTCTTTATGTCTTCAATGCTTTCCAGCAATGATTTAAAGGATTCGAAATCTCTCTGCCGATCTGCGTCGGAGTAGTTGTCGAGAGATTCGCGAAGGAAAGGATAAAACTCGCTGCCCTTTGCGTATTCCCAGAAGTACTCGCCGTTGATGGTTTCGGTGTAGTGCCAGGGCTTATTTGAAAGAGCGTAATGACACAGGTTGAGCTCGCCTTCAGGAGGCTCGGGGAAGCTGTGCTTGTTCCAACCGTTCGGCAGATACTTAACCTTGCCGTGGCAGATGACATTGAGGTATTCCTGATCGGGTGCCAGGGAGTCGAAGTGATACTTATCAAGCATCCAAAGGAACTTCTCCTGAACCTTTTCCTCACGGAACTTTGCGAGGTTCATGACCATCACACCTGAATTAAAGTAGGTATTGTGAGGGATGCCAATGATCTCCTCGACGTAACTTGTGAATACAGGGCTGCGGTCTGTGTTCTGCTCATATACCGCACCGACGAGATAATCCGAGACATCGGTATCGTAGAGTTTCGCGATGTCGTTCAGCAAGATCACGTCGCAGTCAAGGTATATTACCTTGTCATACTGAGGGAAAGCGGTTTCTATAAAGAAACGGTAGTATGCGGCAAGACTGTAGTAGAACATGTCGGGAAGCTTATCTTTCGATGGCTCCAACATTCTACTGACGTCGAAAAACTCTATGGAAACATTTTTTGTCGCATGTTTCATGATGATTTCCTGATTCTGCTCGGTAATGTCGCTCTTTAAAACGACGATCCGGTACTCTCGGTCAGGTGAAACATGTGATATAAGAGAGAGCACCGCAACATCCAGATAAGGAACGTATCTGTCATTGCAGGCGAAAAAGATCGGAATCGTTTTGTTCATGATAATTCCCCCTAAAATTTTTGTCAGATATATTTTCATGTAACATCATCATGATGTAAATCTAATGATGGCGGGAGCGACTCTAAGATTAAAAACGGGTTTCGAACTACAGAGAGAGAGGACTCCACTGTAGCGGGAATATGCGTTAAATACTTGCTTTTCGACGTGCTGCCTGCTATGATTACGGTATGGAAAATGTTAAGGCGATCGTATCGCAAAATATATTGAGACTTCGGAAAGAAAACAATTTAACACAGGCAGAACTGGCAAGACGAATCAGTTATTCCGATAAAGCCATCTCACGATGGGAAGCGGGAGAGGTCGTTCCGGACCTCGAAACGATTTACGCCCTCAGCGAAGTTTTTAATGTACCGGTTTCTCATATTACAGAGGCGCACACAGAGGAGAGCGCAGAGGAGAACACGAGGGGCAATATCGGTCAGAAAGTCCTGTCACAGATTTTTCTGTGCTGTGAGATCTGGTTTATCCTGACAGCCCTGTATGTTTATCTGAAGCTGTCGCGCGAGACCAACATGTGGCAGCTGTTCGTGTGGAGCATTCCGGCGTGCATGCTCGTGCTCTGGATGTTTAACCGCAAGGGGGATTTGAACATTTTGCTGTTTGTATACTCCTCGATCTTTGTGTGGTCGTTTATTACCTGCGTGTACCTTCATCTGGCCGCGGCCAACCCGTGGTACATCTACTTTATCGGGGTGCCGTCCCAGGGACTGCTTGTAATACGCTATATTTTTAACTACAAGCAAAACCTGAAGCGACTCCGCATAGGAAAGCGTAAAGGAAAGTAAGCATGATAATTGTGGGTGGTCCCTAGGGGACGGGGGTTGTGGGTCATTGAACTGCGCATGACCCACAACCCCCGTCCCCTAGGGACCACCCACAGCGATTACCCCAAAAGAAAGGGACAAGGTATGATCAGATTTATAGAAGCGGCAGCAGAAAGAACCGCGATAGCGCGGGAGATCCTCGAAGCCCTGACCGACTGGTTCGAAGTTGAAGAGAGCAGGGAGAAGTTCATCGAGGACTCGGCGCAGCAGCCGTTCTGGGCTTCGCTTGACGGCGACACGGCCGAGGGCTTTCTGTGCCTTAAAGAGACCGGCAAAGCGACGGTTGAGCTGGCCGTGATGGGAGTCCGCAAGGAGTGCCACAGGAAAGGCATCGGCCGGAAGCTTTTCGCGGCTGCGAAGGATTACGCTGCCCGCAAAGGGTACGACTTCATCCAGGTAAAGACTGTCCGCTCCGGCGTTTATGCGGATTATGACATCACCAACGAGTTCTACAAGAGCCTCGGCTTTAAAGAGCTTGAGGTGCTGCCGGATTATTGGGACGAAGCAAACCCCTGTCAGATATACGTTATGGCTCTAAAGAGCGCACTCGGTACGATCTCGACCCGTCACAGCTACCGCGGGGCGTTCCTGCAGGAGACCGTGCCGGAAGAGGACCTTCTGGCAATTGCCCGCGCCGGGATTGACGCGCCGTCGGGGTGCAACAAGCAGACCACGGATGTGATCGTTGTGAACGACCCGGAGGTGCTCGCGCGCTTAAAGGAGCAGATCGATCCGCCCGTCGCCAATACGGCGCCTGCTATGATCGTTGTTCTCACAAGAAGGATCAACGCCTATAGGGACAAGTGTTTTGCTGTCCAGGACTATTCCGCGGCGATCGAAAATATGCTGCTCGCCATCGTGGAGCTCGGGTACCAGAGCTGCTGGTACGAAGGGCACATCACGGATGACGACAGGATCTGCGACAAGATCGCGGCTGTGCTTAATGTACCCGAGGGGTACGACGTCGTGTGCATCCTCCCGGTGGGGAAAGCGGCAGACGACTTCCACGCACCGAGCAAGAGGCCGTTCGAAGAGAGAGTGCATTTCAATAAGTGGGGATGATCACCCCGACAACCAACTCCATAGGTGGGCAATCAGCCCACCTTTTTTGCGTTTGAATGTGCTAATCTACTGATTCAAGGGGAACAATCTGGGTGGCTCTTAATGCAGTCAGTTATTCATACCCTAAATCCGATTCAAACACCAATAAGGAGGTTTACATGAAGCAGTATATCAAGCGTTTTGTTGTCTTCGCTGTGGTTCTTACGCTCATCCTCGGCCTGATGCCGGGCGGAAGCGCGCAAGCCGCAAAGAAGAAGAAAACAAAGACGATCACAGTTACGACTCAGGAAGAGCTTGTTGCGGCACTCAAGAAGTACAAGTCTTCCGGTTCTACGGTGACGATCAAGATCGAGACCACCGAGAAGAGCACGTTCACTCTGAACGCGAAGTACAGCTCGGACCTTATCAAGATCGTTGTTGATGCGCCCAATGCTACATTTAAGAGCAAGGCAACGGTTTCGAGCATCACGATAAACGAGGCAAAGTCCGTCAAGGAGTACGCTTCGGGCAACAAGATCACCGTCAATGACGAGAAGCTCACATTCACGGCCATGCCGACCGCATCTGTCGAGAAGCTCACCATCGCTTCGGAGACGGGTACCGTCAAGGTTGTTAACAACGGCGGCATCGAGAAGGTGGCAGTTAAGAGCGAGGTCAAGGTCAATCTGACCCAGAACGGCGAGGTTGGCCGTGTTTATGTAGGCGCGGCAGCTGATATAAGCGTTAGCGGAACCGCCGAAGAAAACCTCAAGGTGACGGTCCAGAAGGACGTTGTGGGTGCGTCGGTGAAGTCTGAAGTGCCTGTGAGCGTTAACGCTTATGGTACCGTCGATCTCACCCTCGAAAAAGGCGCCGAGAGCTCGAAGGTCACCGTGAAGGAAGAAACCGCGGGTGTTAAGCTCGAGAACAAGACTGAGGAAACTGTTTCCGTAAAGGACTCCGACGGAAAGACCCAGAAGGTCGAGACCGGTGAGGAGCTCACTTCCGACAATTATGTCGGCAAGACTGATGAAACCGAGACTCCTGTAGGCGAGACAGAGACAGAGCAGCCTAAGGAAGAGGAAAAGAAGGAAGAAGAGAAGAACGAAGAAAAAGAGGAAGAAAAGAAGGACGACACCACAACCGACACACCGGTAAGCGGCGGTACTTCGGGTGGCGGAAGTTCGGGCGGAACATCAACCCCGGATCCTTATGTTCCTCCGGTAACGACGCTTACGGCTGAAGAAAAGCTTATCAATGAGCTTAAAACTGCAGGTTCAAAAGCCAAACCCGATTCAGAACCCGAGAAGGTTTATCTTACTTCTGATGTTACATTAACTAAAGAAGACATCACCATCCCTGTAAATGTTGTATTGTATGTGGGTTATAACGGTAGTAAGGCTATCCTGAACACAAATTCTAAAAAGATAAGTATTCAGGAAACAGGAACGATCATCGTTACACCCGGTTCAAAGCTTGTAGCCGCTGAGAAATCATTGGATCTGGTTCCTACAGCAGCAAAGGAAAATGAAGAAGCAGACGGTGGGATCGATATCATGGCCGGCGCGGAAGTAAAGGTTGGAGGTTATACCTTCACTGCCGGTAACGGACCTTCTGAATCGAATTCTGACAAGCCTGCTGCAAGGTTACATTGGCTAAGGAAATATGATACCAAGCATGATGATCAGGCTAATCGCGATTTCTCTTTCGAACTCCGTTTTGTCGAGATACAGAATATTAGCGGAAATGTTCAGATTACCGGAGAGTCGGGATGCACAGAGATCGGACTTACTGATGCATTTGGTTTAAATCACCTGATCCTCCCTGATGATTTAGATGATGATTTTGGTAAAGCGTGGGAAGCTTGTAATGAGAATGATGTTCTCTCGGCTTTGAGTTATATTTATGTCTCCGACGTCAGAGTCACGGACTATGTTACAAAACTCAATGACACCAAAGTTTACGGGGCAAGTAATTCTACCGCGGACTGGCTCAATGCATATCTTGATACGGAGCGATACGAAGAGCTTCAAGAAGCAATTGCTCTCGGGCGGACGCCGCTTGTAAATGTGACTTTAAGTGACACAAAAGATTCAAATAACAAGATCACATCGAGAGTAGCAACACTTAATGCAACTGATAATTCGCAGGATGTAAGGATTTATCATACTGTGACTATACCCGTTGGAACGACTCTGATCGCCAAGGTACCGATCGTGGCGCCTAACCGAGGTGGTCGAATTGATGTGTTTGGAACACTTAAGAGTGAAAATGCTGCCAATGACGGCTTAGGTGTTACCAGCGAGATGTATGTTGGCGACCATGAAAACGTGGATCCTCATGAGTTAGTAATGCTTATGGGTTGGTACGGAAAATACATCCTTAACAACGGAGCTACCTACTACCATGAGTTTGTGTTCCCTAAAGACCCTGAGAAGGTGGCTACACCTGATATGGTAGAAGGGATAGATTGCATCGGATTTACCATCCAGGCTCGTAAGAAGTACGGATCCAAACAGAATGGAATTTACTATTATTGGAGCTATCGCTCAATAGATGCTGACTACGCTAAGGATATCCCTCATCTTTTGGTTATGAAAAAGGCAAATGGGGCATCCGAAGGAAAAGAAGTTATTCCGAATCCCTTCGGGTATGATTTCATCGAGCTTGATACTCTTAAGGCCGGATACAGATCGATCACAGACCAGTTTGAGTTTGAAAGATTCTTAGATTGGGCGTGGATGATATCGGAGATTTATATTAAGGATAGATTTGGTGGCAATCCTGATGATCAGTATATAAGCTATGCTCAATTATATAAGGCGACAAAGCAAGGCGGCTATGTGAATTTCGTGCATGATGAATTCTCGACGGATGCTTCATGTAGCATCGTGCTGGATACGTACATAAATGAGTGGGGAACAGAGAGAAATGATTACCATCTGGCAAGTGCAGATCTCACCATTACGAAACCGGCTAACAGCGCAACTGATGCTCTTCGCATTAAGAAAGACTGTGAGCTTAATGTGGAAAGAGGAGCAACTCTTATAGTTCCTTCGATATTGCAAATATCTTCCAATGATAATGCGACAAAAGGAAAGTCTCTCATAATGGAGTATGACACTGTTAATAATAATGGAGCAAGATTAAATGTTATTAGAGGCGGTTCGATCCAGATCGGAGATATAAAGATATCTGTTCCGGATAACTGCATTGGTTGGAACGAGAAAGGCGACCCCGGACTCTCCATTACGGCCGATTATGATGATATAAACAGAACTCCTGAGACGAAAGAAAATTATCTCAGAATTCAGATTCCGGAAAATGCGGTAATTAAAAAAGTCGCTCAGAACGGAGAATTATCCGATCCGACCGATGCGGAGCTGAATGATTGGCTCAGCGAAAACAATATGCGTCTGGATATCGCTTACAGCAGTTGTTATAGTGACGCATTCTTCGAATTGGAGGAAAAGGTACGAAACAAAGAAGCGGAAGAAGGAGTACTGGAGCCTTTCCGTGAGGAAATGAACGAAAAAGACAGCTGGCATGTTCGTCACATAAAACTTGGAGACAAGATCGCTATAGTAGAATATGATCAGCAAAATGTTCCCATTGTGAAGTCATTAACTCTTCCCAATATGGAGGGAGATTACTACAATGTAACGACAATGGATGAACTGATCGCTGTATATTTATATAACGAGAGTAGCAAAGCGGCTGGCATTCAAGTCAAGATCAATCCTCCTGCAGATGGAAACTTCGATGAACAGGACGCAATAGATTTCAACTGTAAGATCGATGCAAGGTGGAGCATTGTTGTTCCCGCGGATAAGAAATTGATGGTAACTCCCGGGGCTGCTATAGTAGGTGCGTTTGAGATTGCTTCAGGCGGTGCGATCGATGTTCAGGTTTATCATGATAATGACGTAGATTCCTACGGTGAACTTCGTACCTGCGAGAACGGAAGTATCACAATTCAAGCAGGAGGAGCACTGAGAGTACATAACGGATCCGGTATGGGAAATCCCGATGTAAAGGGTAAAGTGGTTTCCGGCAACGGTGGCAAGGTTTATGTTGAAAACGGAGGATCATTCTCACTTGATGGAACATATGAGTGTGGATGTAATCAGAGCGGACCTTCCCTTGTGATTAGTAATAGTGGCTCCGTAGTAGGAAGCGGAACGATCGAACTGTATCCGGAGAAGCCCGAGTATGTGATTCCGTACGAAACAATTGCGAGCACGATAGGAAATATGGTTGAGGATACTATTACTGTTAGATATCCTACAACTTGATCAGACCTGAGTCAGTAAATGAAATGTATTAGATGTTAATTTAAGAAGGAACTCTCCGCGGAGGGTTCCTTCTTATGTATTCAAATTCTTTGATGGAAATGCAAAGGGACCCACCTGGGGACAGGGGTTATGTGTCATCGTCTCACAAAGTTCATGCCATGTTTTTTCAATGACGATGACCCACAACCCCCGTCCCCAGGTGGGTCATACATTATTTTCCGTCAATCGTTACCTTGTAATTGGTCCCGGCTTTCAGGGCGGGAGATGAGATGATGATGTTATTGAACCCGACGGGGATTTCTGCGCTTAAGAGCGCCCGGCCGTCGTCGTCGAGAACCTCCACAACGGCATTTTCTGAGGTCACTCCGTTTGTTTTAACGCTTATGATACCGGTTTCATCCGATCCGCTCACCTTTTCCTGCATCGTCGAGGAGCCGGCAGCGATGACGGTG
>JAEEGK010030871.1_pt1 | contig 10594 bp, 7 predicted proteins | sample 8958771 | NCBI WGS metagenome assembly JAEEGK01 (sample SAMN16246547, study PRJNA631951) | gut metagenome | biome: gut microbiome; feature: rumen; material: SC-attached | host: Bos | place: Iran: Karaj | collected 2018-10 | reverse complement strand
AGGTGTCGATGCAGCTACACGAGATATTTCACGATTATACCGACCTGATTGAGCCGATATCGCTGGACGAGGCTTTTCTGGATGTAACGGAGAATAAGCGGGGGATAGAACTGGGTGTGGATATCGCGTGCGAAATAAAGCAACGTGTACGCGAGACTACGGGACTGACGGCATCGGCTGGTGTGAGCTACTGTAAGTTTCTGGCTAAGATTGCCTCTGACTGGCGCAAACCCGATGGAATGACGGTGATTCATCCCGACAAGGCGCTTGACTTTATCGCCCAACTAAAGGTTGAGAAGATTTGGGGAGTAGGGCAGAAGACTGCTGAAAAGATGCATCGTATGGGCATTTTTACGGGCCAGGATCTGAGAAACACGTCGCTATCACGATTGACTCAGGACTTTGGTAAGATGGGGCAGGTGTTTTACGATTTTGCGCGAGGTATCGACAACCGTCCTGTTATCAGTGAGTGGGAGCGGAAAAGTGTGAGTTGCGAACAGACTTTTGAGGCGGATATCAGTGAGAATGCTGCTGTTACCATCCACCTATATCACACGGTTCAGGAACTGGTGCGCCGTATCGAGAAAAACGATTTTGAGGGCCGTACGCTAACATTGAAGGTCAAGTTTCTGGATTTTAAACAAATCACCCGCAGCATGACCGTAGATCATGTTCTTTGCACAAAAGATGACATTCTTCCATTGGCCAAACAACTGATGCAGGGCGTAGAGTATCACTCGCACCCCATCCGTTTGTTGGGGTTGGGAGTATCCAATCCAGGAAGCCACCCGTTAAGCGGGGGGCTGGCCTCTCGCCAGGGGGAAAAATGGATAGAGCAAGAACTACCTTTCGCCCCCTGGCCAGATGAATAAAGATACTCCACCACGAGCACCAAGTCACGTTTGATAGGTTCCAAGCTAATTTCCACCAGAACAAGTAACTTTATCAAATAGGCAATTTGTTCTCAATGGGTACATAAATTTGGAAAGTATCACTTTTTGATGTAACTAATTTATAATCAATAAGATAAATATAGTGAAGGTTGTGGTCTAACTATCACTTTTTAGGCATAAATGCCAATTTTTTGGTAAAAAGCTTGCATTTGGCTTAAATATTTTGTATATTTGCAGGTATAATTAATCAATAATAACAATGAGAATAACTATTATCAATCTGGATAAAAATGAAAAGAGGTACGCGCGCGAGGAACTTGATGAGTTTGTGGCGCAGTTGAAGGATGGCACCTATCGCCAGCAGTATATCAGCGACTATTCCAAGGAGGTGTGCTTTGCGGCTGAATGGGTGAAACAGAGTGGCATGCTGAAGGCTAAGAGCTACAATAGTTTGGTACTGCTGTCGCTGGAAAACCTGCGCGACATGAGCACCGTGGAGGAATACAAGCGACTGGCCACCCTGCAGCCTTATACCTTGCTTTGCTTTATGGGGCACGACGGTCATTCGCTACACATCGTATGTCCATACGCTGTTTCCGAAGGTACCACTAATGGTCAGTCAATGCTCAACGCTTTCCGTAAACTGCATTACATCTATTCGTCGCAGTTGGGAACACCGCTGGCCGAACACGAGCCAACCTTTGAAACCAGCTGTAAGGTGAGCTACGACCCGCAGCCATTCTATCATCCATCAGCTATACCCATAACCGTTTCGTCGGAACCTGAAACAACGCCTGAATTCCGATCTGTACAGGAGCGCATCAGCGACTATAATTATCCTGAGGAGATTCCGGGACTTAGCGTGCGCGACAGTCGTATGCGCAGGTTTCACGATTGTCTGGATGCTGCTATCGAGAAAAACAGCGACTTGCAGAACGACGAGGAGTTTGCCATCATCGTATTGGAGCAGTTGGCCGACGGTTGTCGGGTGATGGGACTGCCTCAGGCATGGTGTGTACGTGTGGCTTCGTATATCCCTCTGCTATCCGATAGTCTCGGTAGTGATGCGATTGCGTCGGCCTTTAAGACGGCTTATCTGCGTGAGTCGCTAAAGACCGTCCCGATGAAGTTCACCCGTCCGTCGGCGCTGTTGGCTTTTAAAACCGAAGCGTATATGAAGGAGCATTATACCCTGCGCCTTAACGTGATGACTGGCGCGCCCGAATACCGCATGAATGCCATTGGCTACGGTTTTCAGCCGCTCGACCAGGCTGCCCGTAACACCATGGCCATCAAGGCTCTGAAGGCGGGTGTGGAATCGTGGGATAAGGACCTGAACCGCTATATCGACTCGAATCTCATTCCTAAGTATTATCCTATGGAGGACTATCTGCGCCACCTGCCTAAATGGAATGGTAAGCACGACTATGTGGGCGAACTGGCCCGACGGGTGAAGACCTACAACAAGCACTGGGAAAGCGATTTCCACACGTGGATGCTATCGATGGTGGCCCAGTGGGTGGGGAAGGATCGCCTGCATGGTAATGCCATCGTACCCCTGCTTATCGGACCGCAGGGATCGGGTAAAAGCACCTTCTGTCGGAGGCTGCTGCCTGATTATCTGCAGATATATTATAACGACCGACTGTCGATGAAAAACGACAATGATATCTTCCTTGCCATGTCGGGCTATGCGCTGATTAATCTCGACGAGTTTGATGCCATGTCGAAAAGTCAGCAGCCTATTCTGAAGTACCTGATATCGAAAAACGACATCAAGTTCCGTCCGTCATACGGCAAGGTGATGGAAGAGCGCCAGAGGTTTGCCTCGTTTATTGCTACGACTAACAATCTGCGCCCGCTGACCGACCCCACAGGCTCGCGCCGTTTTGTATGCATCTATGCTGAGGAGATAGACAACTCGGGACAGATTAACTACGACATGCTATACGCCCAGCTCTATACCGAACTGCAGCAGGGACGCCACTACTGGTTTGAGGACGAGGACAACGAACGTATCATGCAGCAGAACGAACCGTTTCAGCAGGTGAACAGCTACGAGCAGATGATAGCTCTGACTTACCTGGCCCCCGAGGAGACACCGGATGATGCGAAGTTTGTGCTTCTACAGGACATTATGAAACACCTTGAGAAATCGTTCCCTACGTTTACTATAGGCAAAAGTACCGATATGGAGTTGGGACGCAGGCTTTGCAAGATGGGGTATGATAACAAACGGCGCAACAAAGGTTCGGCCTTTAGAGTGAAAACCAAGTAGTTTACGACTACAAAACAAGTTGTTTTGTTCTGCAAAGTGCATTATCTTTCAATTAAAAAGAATAGGTTTGAGAGTACAAAACAACTTGTTTTGTAGAGGTGTGTGATAGTGTATCTTTTATAAAAAGGTACACTCTGCATAATAAACTGATATTTAATATATTACGAACAATAGTGTATCTTATAATAAAATAGCAAAAAGAAAATGGCAGTACATATAAGACTGATAAGAAACAATATTAAGCGTAGCAGTTCCTACGGCAAGTATTTCGCCAAAGCAGTGAGTCAGGGCGAAGTAACGATGAGCGAGTTGGCCGAAGAAGCCGCCATTAACAGTGGTATCTCGAAAGGTGCTTTTGTCAGGGGAGTAACTGAACTTCAGGATATGATGAAACATCGCCTAGCCAATGGTCAGACGGTGGTCATCGAAGGTATAGGCCGCTTCAGTCTACGCGTTGAGAGTATTGGTGTAGAAGAACCCAAGCAGTTTAATATAGGCAGACATATCAAGCGAATCGTGTGTGGTTTCCTGCCAGCAGGCAGCCGCATCAACATCGGTAAAGGGACCAAAAACGGTCGTATCCTCTACGATTTCTGCGAGGGTGTCAAGGCTGTGTGGCAGACGGGCTTTAAGCCGTAGAGTGTAAATGATAACGTAAAAGTATACCAAATAATAATTTAAAAGTATACTACTTCGACTGAGTGCCCCTTCCTGACGGGGAGCAAGCTCGGGTTTTAATTAGGCTTAGGGTTGCACCCCAAGGCTCATTCTATTGTTCCGACATACATAATAATGATGCGAAAAAAGTTTTGATTACGTTGCAGATTTATGGCATGTCTAAAACAAGGTGATATAACCAAACAACAAGTGTACTATTTCGATAATAAGAAGGATGACAAGGTATAAAAGCCTTGCCATCCTTTGCATGGTATAGATTGGTTGGAGACTAATTTGATAATTACTTTTTATTGTCGTTCTTTACAATACGAATGGTCAAACGTATCTGATTCTCGTAATGTGCATCAGGATTAATCTTGCTGATTCTGCACTCAAAAATGTCATCCCAGCCCATTTCAAGTAATTGAGCGATGGTTTCGTTATCTTCGCTTGGGATGTAGCCGAGTAGATAATCCTCAACTATACCGGTTTCGACATCTACGTTGTTGTAAACAACAGCGACAGCATTCTTGTCGTAGCGATTATCAAGATCTCTCTGTAATTTCAGCTGCGTTCCAACATGCAATTCTTCCCATACTTCATCTACATCGTGGTACTGACGACCTGCAAGATTGCACTCCTTGAAAAATAACTTTTTAGCTTTCATAACCGATTCTTTTTATTATTCAACTTCATTTTATACTGCAAAAGTAAACTTAGGTTGCTTCAAATTGTGGTACAACTTCCAAAAATATTAGTTTTTAATTTTGCCTTGCATCCACAAAAATCCTCTTAACAGTGTACCCGCCTTTGTTTCGGGCAGAAACTCTTTCTTAAAGTAGAGAGGTATATACGTTTCCTCCGGCTTGTGACATATGGAAATGACTGCCTTGAAGAAATCAATTCCAAACAGAGACATCTGCTCAACGGACTTAACGGTTGAAGCAAACTCTGCATCATCAGGGAACTCTTCGTTGTGCGACAGATATGCCACCAACTCATTGTTATAGAGCTCCATTGGCAGGATATTACCATTCTCGTCATATTCAGGTTCAATCCCCATATCTTGACGCATCTTTACCGATGTCTCTGTATCCAACACTGTCTTTTCTTCGCCCTCTACTACCTTGTAGCCACTTGCAGCCAACTCTATGTCAAGTTCTGCCCCAGGAACATACTTGTCCTTGTTGGTGTAGTAGTCAGTGGCGTAGAAAGCAATTGGCATCTCCTCTATCTCTGCATACACTACAGCTTCTACCTGACTGTCCCATTCTGCCACTTTTTTAATCTTCAGTTTATGAGGGATGCCTTTGTGAAAAGGGTAAGTACACACAAAACCTATGCGTTTTGACATTTGGTTGTTAAGCAGCAGAGCCACCATCCCCATGTCGCCACCAGTCTTGACCACGAGTAAATCTCCCTCCTCGTCATCATACTCTTCGTGAGTAATCTGTGTATGTGCGGTATCGAAGAAAGTCCACTTGTCAATATTAGGAAGATGTTTCGCAAGGAATTCCTCTGGATCCATGATGGTGTCAATATGGTCGCCATGTCCCTGATAGCATTCCGGCTTCTTCCATCCTTTCTCTTTGTAGAAGTCATTGAAGTTGCCTTCTACGACTTCTTCTGAAGAGGTCGCATGTGTTCGCTCGATATAGTCTGCCCACACATCCTCCAGCTTTGCGGACTGGGAATCATTGAGTATTTCACCGGAATGACCTTCCTTCCAGTTGAAGTCAGGGATGGCTTTTGTCAAATCATCGGTGGTCAGCAGCAGAGGAGTCCGCTCAGGATGAATCATGTTCGTTAGACTCATTCTGATGTAATACACCTTGCGTCCTTTTCCGCTCCAGTCTTCATCAGGGTAGGGGGAGCTAATAATGGTTCCACGCATAACCACGCCATTCTTTCCTTCGCCAGTACGGATCATGTAGAATCTGTCACCGATATGGGCTTTCTGATAATCCCAGATACTCCAGTCATAGTAGAATTCCTCGTCGAAGAACTCCTCCATTGCATCTTCAAACTCAGACAACTTGTAATTGCTGATGTCGGTGTTCCAGCGCATAACAAAGGTCTTTCGAAAGTTTTCCTTGACGAAACCCACGGCCTTGTTATATAGTTTTGTCCATTGCTCATTGTCCATCTTGTCAAGCAGAGCCTGGGATGCATCTAACAGTTGAAATGCCTCTTGTCCTTCCATTAGTTTGCAGAAGTCCTCGAACTTCACCATCTTGCAGGTGTTACCCTTCATCATTCCTATATATTGGCATGCACCGATAAACACATCCTCTGTATTATCAACCACACGGATGGTGCTCAGTTCCTCGTCTTCAGTGATATGACGCTTCTCTTCTATAATATTTGTAGCCTCTAAATTAGTCCATTGAATATTTAGGAAATCTGCAAAAGCATCCTCTATGCGATTGGTTGGTTCATCCCGTCCAATGTACTTGGCAGGATTCAGGTGGAAGTCTCTTATAGCACCAGCGATGACAGTTGTTTCACCTCTATTTATTATGTCATTCATGTTGTTGCAGCGCAGATGCCACTGCTCTTTGGCTTCTGCATCGGTCAGTTTAACGCCTTTCTCTTCCTCGTCTATGATTCTGGCTCCACGGTAAACCTTCTTCACAGCATTCAGATAGGCGTAACATAGCTTGACATCCATTTGTGAGGCCAACCACGGCAGTTCCACAAGAATATCTTTGCTTACCAGCTGCTTTATGTTAACACCTTGTGTGGAAACATTCAACGTCATCACTGTGTACGAGTCTGTTTCGTCATTAATAGGATTGTGACTTATGATTTTCACATCCTCAATGTCCTCATATTCTTTGAACGTATCAAAGAACTTCTCAACAACCCGTTCTTCATTGAACTTACGGATTCCTTTAATTGTGAATTTGTATGCCATAATCTATGATTTTTAAATTTCAAGGGCAAAATTAAACTGAGGTTCTCTCAATTCGTGGTACAACCTCAAAAAATAGATGGAAAAGTTTGCAAGATTGGTTGTTCATCCTTGTTTTTGACAAAAAAGTTGATTTTGATACCGACATTAATGTCGGGATCAGAAAAATTTGGTAAAATTTTGATGTTTCATTTTTGCTTTGTACCTTTGTCCCTGAAGCATCAAGAGCAGTGCCCGAAAGGGTGACTCGCCAACCGAGCAGAACGTAGCCACGGTGGTCAGTACGATGTGGAAGCAATAGTATTCACTTCAAAACAAAACGTTATGCAAGATTACATTTATTACACAAAGTATGCCCTGCAGTTCGCAGACATGCAGATTTCCGAATTAGTAACAGTATTCAATCATCAGGTCGGCAATACTGGCTGGACTGGTATGCGTGCCTACCACGACCAGGCTCTCATTGACGAGTTCAAGCGACGAGACGTTGATGTCTCTGTCGTCTATGCCGGTAAGACTATCAGTTTCGCCCATCCTGTGAGGTACGATGTCGCAGACAACCGCCTTGTCACCACTGGCTGATAGTTGTTTAATATAATAACTCCACCCATGCCGTCTGCTCTTGGCATGGGTATTTTTGCAGAAAAAACAGAAAAAAATATATATATCAGTAATTATTCGTATATTTGCAGTCATGAAGCAGACAATTGAAGACTATATCAGACTGGATAAAGAGTTCCGGAAGACTCTTTTGGAACAAGGTGGTGGAATAATGAAATTCTGGGCACAGCACCCAGATGCAGAATTTGATGCCGATTTATTTAACAACTACGAAAATCAGATAGTTAAAGAATACCTTCAGGCTAATAAACGAAATCGTGACGTGGCTTCATTGCCAGAGAATGAATTGAAAATGGAAGCACGTTCTTGGAATCACCATACGGAGAAAGAAATACATTATAGAGTGGCTTTGCAACCACTTATGACTGAATTGCCGGTGGGGGTTAGAGAGCAGGTTAACAGTTATATCGACGATTACCTTGCAGATGCCTACAGGGACTATCGCCGTTGCTTTTATCCTAATGGAATTACGCCACAAGCTTTTTATGATGAAGTTGTTAAGCAATTTGGCAAGGGCGGCTTAGCTCGTGACTGTATGGATTATGTCCTTAGAGAGCATCATCATCCGGAGGTTTGGGCGAAGAAAAAAAGCGAATACGCCCTCATGACGGAGTTCTTTATACAACAGTATTCAGAAGTCATCGGTAAAGATGCCTTTAAGATGCTGCGCCAGGCTGTTAAGGAGAAGCTTGCTGGAAAGAATTCTGAAGAGTGTCGTCAAGAGGCTATCAAAACAATGAATTTAGTGAAGGGTTTCTCGCGGATGATATATTCAAGTGCGGAGGTTGGTATCTCCGATTGTACAGGCCGATATATAGTAGACAAAAAATTCCTACGTGAATTGACAGGAACGAATGCAGCGCTACGTCTTTTAAGCAATGCAAAAGTGTCTCCTCTACACGAGTGTTTCTTTAATTACGTCACCCTGCTGAATGATATTGGCCGGATTTGGGCTGCACGACTGCTTAAGTATTACGGCATCGATATGCATAAACTGGAAAAAGAAACCGGTGCTATTCTTTATCCTGTAACGAAACCTTTACAGAATCCTGATGGCGCTGTACATGGGAATTACAAATACTATGTAGATAAAGATTTTAGTGACTCGCTCGATGACCAATGCTGTATATACGATGAGAAGCAGGCAAAGGAGTTATTGGATGCCTTGCGGAAGGAAAAAAAATCTGAGAATCTAGCAAGTCAATTAAAGGATAGCATTATGCAATTTGTAGATAATATCAACAAGAAACCTGAGTTGGTCATGGACTTGGGCAAGATAGTAGCTAAGACTAAGTTTGACTGGAGTTTTATGAAAGCAGTTATTTGTGGGCTTTCTGAGAAATGGCTTATGGATAAAGCTATCCTAGTTATGGTTGATACTTGGAATGAACATGTGTCAAGGAAGGATGAGATTTGCTATAAGATAGAAGGGTACACCACCATGTATGAAGCCGACGAGCATGGTCTGTATTCCAGACAAGTCCCCATGATGAAAATTCTTAAATACACTTCCTTAGAACGAGATCTTAAATCTGTAAGAGATGTAGAGCTGGAAAGACGAGAGGTTGACGCTAAATTCAACAAGATGACTACTCCTACTGTAGAGCAAATAGGGGAACCACAATTCGAATCGCCTACTTTAGAGAAAAAAGAGGAACCTCAATTCACTTATACAGAAGAGACTTTTAAGAAGTCAGCCATGATAACCGACTTGCAATTGGATTTAGTTCTTGCAGAGCTTATCGTTAATGGATGGATGCCTAAGACGAGTCTCCAGAGTGATTTCCGTAAGTTGTTTTCTGGAGTGACACGTGAGTTCTATCTCACATGGACAGGGAAGAATGCTGAACTGCATGACTTTTTTGATATGCTGACCAGGAAAAGAATAGAGAAGGGAAAGAAACTTCCTGGATACGTAACCCCTCGTGGTAATTATTTGAATATTGTTCGCTCACACTTCAAGGACGAGAAAGGCAATTGGTTTGGCGAATTGAATCATGAGAGGCATGCACCAGATACAAAAGATATTCTGAACAAGCTTGAAATAGTTTTGACATATTCTATCGATGAATGTATCAACATGATGCAAACAATTGTCAAAGAGCACAAAGAACTTCTTGAAATTATCGATTTATCTGTAAAACCTGAACACTATTCTTGCTATGGAAGGAGAACCAAAAGTGTGAAGTAGGTAAATCAAAATAAAATTCTTTTCCAACAATAATAGCGCAGAAGGTCGTTACTACAGGCTTTCTGTGCTTTCCTTTTGTGCTGCCGCTTTCAAAAGCCGACATAAATACCGACTCAGAAACCGACATTATGAGTCCTTTTCCCCCATCTTCAGAAGCCCCTCATATTGAGGAAGGCAAATAAAGATTGAAGATATGATTCAATATTTAGATCTCCTTCAGCGTATCCTCGACGCATCCAACAGAGGACTTGGCATCATCACTGACTGCTGTCCCGCAGCAGCCGAAGTAGTTAATAACCCCAAGAAGGCATTTCGCCTTCGCTCTGACGAGCGTACCCCGTCGGCTTACCTCTATCCTCCAAAGGATAGTGGTGACTGCTGGCACGTGAAGGACTACGGCATGGGCGATGGCGGTGGTTACTTCTCGCCGATTGACCTTTATATGAGAGAGCGTGGCTACGTGAAGTCGCAGTTCTCGCTGGCCATCCACGAATTGGCTGAGCGTTACGGTGTGGAGGAAACGCTGCAGAAGTCGGTGAACAAACCCGACATAGAGCAACGTACTGCACTTCCTGAAGAGGTTGGGAAACCACCTGTTGTGGTCTGTCGTGACGGTTTTACAGACGAGGAACTCCGTACATGGGGACCTTGCGTAAAGCCGGAACATCTCACAGAACTGGGATGGCAAGCCGTGGTGTCTGTTCAAAGCACCAAAGACGGGAAAACCACCATCAAGAAGTCAACGCCCACGTACCCTATCTTTGTTCAGCATTGTACTTACACGAATGCTGATGGCATGTCAGGCTCTTTCCAGAAACTCTATGAGCCGAAGAACTACGACAAGCGTTACCGTTTCAGCAGCATCGGAGATAAACCTTCTGACTATGTGTTTGGACTGAATGCTCTACGCAGTAAGTTTATAGCCAACAATGAAGTGAAACTCGACATGGTGATTCTGGTCAGTGGGGGCAGTGATGCCGTCAACTGTCTCAGTATGGGTTACCAACCCGTTTGGCTGAACAGTGAGACGGCCAACCTGT
>JAEEGK010030866.1_pt1 | contig 10595 bp, 9 predicted proteins | sample 8958771 | NCBI WGS metagenome assembly JAEEGK01 (sample SAMN16246547, study PRJNA631951) | gut metagenome | biome: gut microbiome; feature: rumen; material: SC-attached | host: Bos | place: Iran: Karaj | collected 2018-10 | reverse complement strand
CGAAGAGCCAATCTTGTAAAGTGACTTGAAAGGCCGTCCAAGATACCATGGATTCGAGGCGAAACCGAGTAAAGGAGGATGAAGATCGTAGTCACTGAAATAACCCTAACGTATGGTAGTGGGGGCAACTTTGATACCAGAATAGATCTGTCACTAAGCATTGGTGGTGATGCTCGGGTACCTACCGGAAACAGAGTCCGACTCTCTGGGTGATGTTCTTGCAAGGTTCTGGTATATGCGGGCCTTTAGTGGTAGTTGGCTAGCACGGGAGCTTTGCAAGCTCTTAGGAGGGGTTCGAGTCCCCTAAGGTCCACTTTGAGTTCTTTGAAGTATCAGTCTTAAGTTCTTGTAGAAGTTGTTATATGTAGATACCAATAAGATCAGCAATGAATATCTACTTAGCAGCTTCACTTAGCGAAGACAAGCGGAACGACATGACCGAGGCACTCAGTATCTTGCGCGGTAAAGGACTTGAAGTCTACGCACCGGTCGAGCACCAGATTCCCAACGCATGGGACTGGCCGAACACGGAATGGGGACTAATGGTTTTCACGGAGGATATACAAGCTATCCAGTCATGTGATGTCCTTGTAATGATCTGCTACGGGAGACTATCCACAGCAGGTGCAAACTGGGAAGCTGGCTATGCCTTCGGTATCGGCAAGAAAGTGATTGTCGTGGAAATGACCGATGGGATAATGTCACTTATGGTGGCTAACGGAAGGTACGCAACCGTCCGAGGTCTCGAAGGACTGAAAGACTACGACTTCTCAGAAATGCCGAAGTCGAGGACTGGAACGGAACAAAAATGACTTGAAAAAAAATCAGAAAGTCTATTAAGTTTCCTACGAAAGGTTGATATTTAACTGTAACGAGAACGGAATGTGAAGTTGGAAACAGATGTCTTGAAAAAGACTCTAACAGTTCTTTGACATACTGGTTAGGCAAAGATTGAAAAAGGTCGTTGCCTGTGGGGTTCCTGTGGAAATTCAGGTAGCTTATAACCGCCAACGCAGGACAAAACCCCGAATGTGCGCGACTAGGATGGTCGGGTGCCCCTGTGGAAATTCAGGTGGCTTATAACCGCCAACGCAGGAAACTGCACCCATCCAACCATCCATTTTACATATTGCACCGAAAAACGATGTGAATCGCTTTAGGTGCTCCTAGAACGGGCCGTGACGGTGACCGTTCACTGGATGCGGGGTGGACTGGAGGTGGTTCCAGCTGGGTCTCATAAGCCCAATGACGAGGGTTCGACTCCCTCCCCCGCTACTAGACGGGTTTTCTTTAGAATTTCTTCTACCTCAGAGAAGAGATTGTGGAATGTCTCTGTACGCCGTATTGGGAAACCATGTAAATCTGCGTTCCGTGTACAGGTATAAGACCGTAACTTGGGGCAATCTGTTAGAATCTTGCAAGTCAGACCCCCTAGTCGGAAAACAGGACATTTTACGAAATGGGAGTGTAGCTCAGAGGCAGAGCGTTTGCCTGTTAAGCAAAGGGTCGGGATTTCAATATTCCCCACTCCCGCGGAAGGTTGCCGGCAAGGTTTGCAGACGTTACCAACCGGCAATGAAATCTGCAACTTGGGTTTGTCGTATCAATGGCTAGTACGCCGGACTGTTAATCCGGTTATCTTGGTTCGAGTCCAAGCGAACCCGCACTTCCACTGTCTGTGGAACCTTGTGGTCCGAATATGATGAAGCAGTACTCGAGTCAATGTGAGAGATCTGAGGACGAGTTGGTGTCTGCATTTGCAGCGCTCACGAAAGTGGGATTAAGGACGGTTTCAGAAACGTGGATTTCTTATCGGGTTGCAAACCGATCTGAATGGTAGCGTCAATGATAGGATTTCGATAACCGCAGTGGAACAATATGGGAGAGTCGCATAGTGGCAATTGCAAGTGACTGTAAATCACTCGGTCGAAAGACCTTCGGAGGTTCGAGTCCTCCCTCTCCCACAAGACAGTGTAGTATTCCACCAGGGGCGAAACAACTGGTGGTTAGTGCTTCCCCGTTATTCGATTCTCGGTCAAAATGTGTGTCGAAAAAGTGCCGTAAAAAGCGCGAGGGGGTAAGGAACCCGTCAACACTACCAAACGGATGCACACTCTGTCTACTATGCCTGTTTATTGCAGTATATTGGCGACTGCACCAGCGATTGAGGCTGGCTTTGAGTTGTTATCATTGTCTGAAACAACTGCAACCGCGGATAAGCGGTGTTTGGATGATGGTATGATACAAGAAGTATGGTGGTCCGATTCCACCGATGGCGTCTATTTGCTATTGAGGGAACACAAACTTTTGCCGACTCGGAAGTTTACCGAAAGGGTTTTCAAGAGACGGCTGCACAGATGGACCTCTGGCAGACATGGTGTATGCGCCGGACTGAAAATCCGGTTAACGTGGTTCGAGTCCACGGGGGTCCACTTAAAAGAAACGAGGTGAGTGCTGCTCGGTAGCCCCTTGTATCTCAAGACGAGTAACTGAAAACCGTTTCTAGATAAAGGTTGATGTGAAAGTGTTGTTCTAAATGCAAATGCCGAGGACGGGGCCGTTAGCTCAGTTGGCTAGAGTGGTAGCTTTGCAAGCTTCAGGTCAAGGGTTCGACTCCCTTACGGTCCACAACGGAAACGAGGGTGGGAACCGGAACGCCGCGAAAAGTGATAGCGTGGATAATACTTAGTAGGACACCGGTTTAGACGTTGGTGCCGAGATCACCGCCATGAGGCCTCGGTGGGTAGTTTCCGACAATCTCCCTTAGCTCAGTTGGTCAGAGCATACGGCTTATATCCGTGCGGTCCGGGGTTCAAGTCCCTGAGGGAGAACGTGAAAGGTCGTATAGTTTACTAGGATTCCGTCTCAATGCGGTAACCTCCCCGTGCCGGCAAACATGAAAACGGGATGAGGACAAAACTGGAATCCAAAACACAAGTGCTATCTACTTAAAAAAGGCGGCATCCAACGTGTTGGAATGGTCTTGGGACGCCTGGACCAAGGGTTTATCCGCGTTTCTATCGGAAGAAGTCCGTAGCTAAGCCCGTAGAGCACTTATATCTAGGTATCGTATAGCCCGGTAGTATGCATGGTTTGGGACCATGTGGCGGGGGTTCAAATCCCTCTACCTAGACAACCGGTGTGCAATGGTCCTCGGCGGTAAGTATTGAAGGTGAATACTTCTGGTGAAATTGGTTCGAGTCCAATACTGTCGAGGTTCCTATATTGATGCACCGAAACCAGATCAAATCAATGTGAGTGCAGACCACTTAGTAGATGAGGATGGACACCGCCCGACGGGCAAAGTCCTGTCCCGAAAGGGACGGTAAGTAGTACGGTACCTATAGCTATGCCGGACTGACTGAAGAGACAACTCGAAAGCGATTGGTTGCTCATTGAAACGTGTCGGTGTGGATGTGGTGAGCATCTGCTGGTCCGTGAGGAGCCGTGAATTGCGCAACTGGAGAGTAAAACCCCTTTGAGGCAATGCAATCAGCGTTAAAGCCGCTGTTTCTCCTGCCGCGAAACGTAAATTCACTCACTTGGAGCGATGTGTCAGAAGTTGGTATCTGGGCACTCTCATAAGGTGCTGCGAAAGCCTCGAGGGTTCGAGTCCCTCCATCGCTACTATGTAACGGTCCTGTGGTTGAACGGTTTACAATGCCGCCCTGTCACGGCGTGTGGTGCGGGTTCGAGTCCCGTCAGGACCGCTGATAGATCTCCCATAGTTCAACCGGTTAGAACCTCAGATTTTTAATCTGGAGATCCGGGTTCGAGTCCCAGTGGGGGAACATTTTAAAGTCTGAGTGCGGTTGAGAGTAGTGAGGTTTCGTAGATAGTGGCCATAATGACTTAACTGAGCATGGTATACCGCGCAATGGCAGAGTTTCATGTAGTCTAATTGGATAGAACGCGGATAGCTTTGGCCCGTCTGAAATAAGAGTTTGATTCTCTTCATGGAAACAAAGCGCTACTTGATGTGCGGTTGAGTGAAACGGAAACGAGTGTCATCAAGGCTCTATCATACCTCCACTTTCATTGAGGAGGAGATACTTGGTTCGACTCCAAGAACCGCGACAACACGCTGCAGCGCAACTCTGTAGCGTAGGGTGGCTAGACTAAAAGAGTTGCACAGGAAAGTCGCCTCATGTCCAAGTGAGGAGATACTGGTTCGAGACCAGTGCCGCCTGCCAAATTGCCCTATCGTATAAAGGCTATTATGCTGGACTCTGGATCCAGAGATGTTGGTTCGATACCAGCTGGGGCAACTGAAAACGCCGATATAGTTCAGTGGTAGAACGCTTCTTTGGTATAGAAGAGACGAAAGTTCGATTCTTTCTCTTGGCTCTAAGGGGAGCTCGTCTAGTGGTCTAGGACGCTACTTCCACATAGTAGAAACTGCAGTTCGATTCTGCGGCACCCCACTAAACAAAACGGGTATCGTGGTGTAATCCGGTAGCATATCACACTGTCACTGTGAAGGTCGGGGTTCAAATCCCCCGGTACCCGCTGAACATGGCGAGACTCGTTGGATGTGAACGAGGGAACGGCAATTCTCTTCATTAGCGTTGAACGGGACTTACAAATCATCACTTTGCCGAGTGACTTACCAGTGGTGTAATGGGAGCACTCCCAGTTCCGGAGTTCCGGGAGGTCTTGGTTCGAGTCCAAGTTGGTAGCAAAAACTTAACGGGGAGCTCGTCTAGTGGTCTAGGACACTACCTCGACATGGTAGAAACTGCGGTTCGATTCTGCGGCACCCCACAAGTGAGCCCATAAGAGCGTTGGTTACCAGAGAACGATAAACTATGAGGGAATAAGCTGAGCCCTTCCTAGAAGTTGGATAAGACGTCTCTGGTATCTTGCAAGACCATCGCCCTCGCCCACTGTTTGCATTGCCCTATCGTATATGTTTCTAACGAAACAGGTCCGATTGGGCACAAGTGCCCTATCGTATAAAGGCTATTATGCTGGACTTTGGATCCGGAGATGTTGGTTCGATACCAGCTGGGGCAACACACTAACGGTACATGAATGAATCCGGTGGACCTTGCAGCCTCTTAAGCGGAACGGTCGTACCCTAATCCGTGCAATCTGCAAGCAAAACTTAACTGAAAGGAGATAGTGTGTCGGGACCTCACTTCGCCGGATTTGCAAGGAGACTTAATCTAGACGGCTCTAGACACCGCCTCGAAAGCGGCTGGTATCACAAGGTATGGGGGTCGGCACCTCAGGTCTCCGCTACCTTCTCACCGGAAACGGTAATGGCTAAGCCCGAAAGGAAACAACGGGAGGGAGGCAGCAAGATCCTGGAAATGTACGAAATGCTGTGCAGTAAGTTTCTGGTACAATCCTTCTGCTGATGAACCAGATCACTTGGTGACTTAATCCGAGCGGCCTCGGAGCCTGTCTTGAAAACAGTGCGTACTTCTAGTATGGGGGTCGGCACCTCAGGTCACCGCAAGAGTACCATGTACGACCACGAAAGCGGTGTACCGACCAAAGGCACAGTCTCCTTCACGGAGTAGCTTACCGAAAAAGATGTGAGGCCAACCGGTGACCATAGGGAAAAGCTAGTGAAAACACCGGTCAAGTAGCTAGTTCAACAACTGAGGTCCATACCCGGGACGGAAACCAACGGGTTAGATGAAGGTACTCAACCGGAGTGGTGGCAGAGTCTGGTTTATCGCACTGTCTTGGAAAGGCAGCGACTCTCCGCAAGGAGGTCCACAGGTCCGAATCCTGTCCACTCCGCTTCAAAAAAATTATCTAAAGTCTATTAAGTTCTGAGAATATCCGAAATATGTCAATATGTTCAAGATAGTATATAGACTTCTAGACAACAGATGTGAGAAGATAACCTGCGACTCGTATGAGGAAGCAATCGGATACTGCAATATCGTTGCACACGATGGTTGCACGTTCAGGTTGTATGAAGGAAACGAGCTGATAGCGAAGTCTGCAAGTTTCGGTGGAACGTGGTGTAGGACGATATATGTGTCTCATACAATGATAGGTTTCGACAGATATGTGAGAAAAAAGAATGCCCTATAGGCTAATGGCTAGACTAGCGGACTCTTAATCCGTGGCTTCGGGTTCGACTCCCGATGGGGCAACCAGTTACCCGAGAGTACACACCTCTTCAAAACTGCAACTTAGTGCTTGTACTGGAAGCACCAGTCTTTCCTCTGTTCCTGTGTAAGAACGGAATATGGAGTTTGTAGCTTAATCGGCAGAGCGCTGGATTGTGGATCCAGATAATGTGGGTTCGACCCCCACCAAACTCCCGACAAGTAATGCCTCTCTAGTATAGTGGTAGTACATCGCTTTCGTACTGCGGTAGCATTGGTTCGATTCCGATGGGAGGCTCGAAGCGCGGTGCGGCTGCATACTCCGCGGTCTGGACGGACTATGGAACCGAAGGCTAAAATGCAGCAGTTCAGAGGAGACATAAGTTCTGGTAAAATGGGATCTGGTGTAATGGTGGCATACCGTGCGGTTGCGTACGGAGGATGTGGTTCGACCCCCGTATCCCATCAATGTTTGAAACAACACGCTCCGGTGGAGTAACTGGTTACCTCGCCACCCTTTCAAGGTGGAGACTACGGGTTCGAGTCCCGTCCGGAGTACACTCGTTCCATTCGTGGGACGAAGAGGCTTGGATGATTGTGGAAAGGTAAGGCACCGCCTTCTGGTTCGATTCCAGACATCCAATTTGCTCGGTTCGTATAACCGGTCAGTACGCCAGCCTCTCAAGCTGGAAATGCGGGTTCGATTCCCGCACCGAGTACTTCTACAAATGTCAGCGAGGCAATTCACCCGCACGCAACGGGTCTTAGGCGGCCATCCGAGTAGGATGAAGAATATCACAGAATTCCATGTGAGAAGGTACCGTCAGTAGTTTACGAGCGACAAAGACTGGTGTCTTGCTAGACGAAATGCTCCCGTGGTGGAATTGGTAGACACAGTCGTTTCAGAGGCGGCCGGGAAACAACAGTACCATGCGAGTTCGATTCTCGCCGAGAGCACCTGAAAGTTTCTTTTGCCGAATACAGCACAGTCGGTACGCCAGCCAGAAAACTGGTAAAGATGATACTAAGAACTCATCGACTTGGTTGAACTCCAAGAAAGAGACTTACATGCGTGGATCTTCCAATCGGTAGGAAGTCGGTCTCCAAAACCGATAATCTGGGTTCGAGTCCTAGTCCACGTGCAAAGAAGTCACTAGAATATCTGCGTGGAAAAAGAGCTGTTGTCATAGACTGTCTTTTCGGAGTCAGATTAAGCATACGCGGATTGACACTTGCAAGAGTGACTTCACGAATCCCTGTGGCGGAATTGGCAGACGCGCTGGTTTCAAACTCCAGTCTTCGGGTGAGGGTTCGACTCCCTCCGGGGATACTTAGACAATTCAATAACCTATGGCACTAGATTTCGGATACGAGCCAGAGCCTTGGATGAACAGTGAGGCACACAACCGGCACAGTTCACGCAAGACCATAAAGCGCTTCAGAAATAGGAAGTTGAGAAGAATACCAGTCGGTGAGGATGTGAGATCACTACTCAAGAAGTTCACCGGTTGGGAATGGTGACGATGCTCCCATAGTTCAACAGGAAAGAATAGGAGTTTCCTAAACTCTAGATCTGAGTTCGAGTCTCGGTGGGAGTACTTTCGCAAAGCAAAGTGACAATACAGTATGCTCCGTTAGTTCAATGGATAGAACGTGTGGCTACGGACCATAAGATGGGGGTTCGATTCCCTCACGGAGTACTTCGCCAGACTGAAACACGCGGCCTCTACGAACATAAAGAGAAGCGCAAGCCGGTGCAGTGTAGTGGTTCCTTCTCTATCCTGACTACAAAGTCTGGCAAAACTCTAATGCTCCACAAAAGGAGTGTTATATTATAACAGACGGTGGGTGGACAAACGGTAAAGTCGCCGGCGTTGGAGCCGGAGAATGCTAAATAACTCTGCAGTGAATAAGCATTGATGCACGACTGGTTCTGGAACAGTGCAACTGCACACTTGATCCAGAATAAGGACTGTTGATTGGTGGTTCGATTCCATCCCCGCCGACCACTAGGTGTGGTGAAGTTGGTATCATTCAAGATCCGGGATCTTGAGGCCGCAGGTTCGAGTCCTGCCACCTAGACACATATAAAGGGGCACACTTGAAAGATGACACAGGTTCGAGTCCTGCTCATGTGAAATCAAAGAAAGTAACATGTAGTTCCTATGTAGCTCAAGTCGGTGAGAGCATTCTAGTGTAAAATCCATGTTCAGTCCGGAATGATATGGTGGCTTCTTTATGAAAAGCGGTGTTAGTATAATGGTTCAGTATACCAGCTTGCCATGCTGGAGATGTCAGTTCGATTCTGATACACCGCTCAAAACAAGTCGTTGCACAATGTACAGTCTAAAAGAATACCCAGAGGACTTCACAAGGAGCAGATCTAAGCAATGGAGAAAGTTCAAGAAGTCCATGAAGAAGATCGCTCACAAGCGACTAAGAAGAGGCGAGACTAAGTACAGGTACAACGGACAAGAGATAGCGTGGTGACAGTCAGTTGGAGGTGGGCCTGGAAGCAGCCATCCATAACCAACTAAAATACATGGTTTGAGGCAACCCGGTTACACCTTGCAGGTATGAATTTGGAAGTCGACCGTCACTTGCAAAGGGAACGGGCCCGAACATAACCATTTGCGTAACAGCGTTCCAATTGAATGTGAACACACACGCTAATCGTAAACCGAGTATGGGCGCCGTGAACTGTGCCTATCGGACGGGACTCTAGAACCCGTCACGGTACGGTTAGGAAACTGTGAATCCGACTCGGTGAGATGCTCTATAGTTCAACGGACAGAACGGAGGTCTTCTAAACCTTAGATTTGGGTTCGATTCCCGGTAGAGCAACACCACTGCATTGAGCATTGCACTAGGAGATGTAGATCGGTCGGGTGAAGCAATGCACCACGGACCGAGGCCAAAGACTCAGCAATGCTGAGGGTCGGTCTGGGTGGTCGCTGGCGACCGCCTTGCAAAGTGTCTTAACGGACTGACTAAGAAATACTTTGAACGCGAGGGTGCCGATAGTCTCAAATCCCTCGTACAACGAGGCGTATCTCCTCTCCCTGATAAGGAGTTGAAAGAGTAGCAGGTTCCACGCAGGTTCGATTCCTGCCGCTTCGACATTTCTGTCTCGTGCATGTGTCTTAAGTTCTTTGTGTTTCTTTCATATATGAATGTAACCACCAAAAACGACAGAACTATGGAAGACGCAAAAAACCACAGAACCATGGAAGAGACGAAGTCTGAGATACTGAAACGCTTTAGAATCGATTACTCTGTATTCAAGATCAACCACAGTAAGATGGGTCTTGTGCAAGAGGTGGTCGGGTACATAGCCGCCACAGCTAATGCCAAGAAAGATTCAAAGTTCTTGTCGATACCGGCCGACTTGATGGACAAGCTGATTACTGACACCTCTAAGGTGGTTTTCAGTGTCAAGAACGGAAGCACTGTCCTGTTCAGCGAGCGCATGTATCTCACTATCGGTGGTAACTACATTGTACACGAAGAAAAGAACATATTCGGTAATTTCTGCCTGTCAGGCGATGTCACTGACATGCACGAGTTGGGTCTTTCTAGTTCACCAGAGCCGTTGACACTGTACATTAACGATGTCGAGGTCGGGACGCTTCCCGACAAGGCCTTGACCAGTAAGGCAGATCTTAACTGCGAAGACGAGAACTCCGGCGTCACTTACGCAAAGATACGCCAATTCAGAAAGCAGTTGCGCTTCCCCAAGATGAAGATCGGCAAGTGCTTGTACAAAGGCTCACTGTCTGCCGTTGACGGCAAATGGTCAATAAGCATTGGATGACACAATCCCCCGTAGCTCAATTGGTTAGAGCTGATGCCTCTTAAGCATAGGGTTCTGGGTTCGAGTCCCGGCGGGGGAACACCAGTCCGTTGAGTGTGTCACTAGGAGACGGAATGCTGTCGGTGCAAGACACAGCACTCGGACAGCGGTCAAAGATTCTTCGGGACCCGAGGGATGTGCCCGAAGGAGTTCGGTGAGCTCGTTAAGAGTCAGGCTTATGTTGCCGAGTCACTGGATAAGGAGATGACTTTGGAAGTGGGAGTACCGACAATCAAATCTCCCACACATTGGCACTTAGCTCAGTTGGTAGAGCGCCTCTCTGATACTGAGGAGGTCGTTGGTTCGACCCCAACAGTGCCAACAGACCCTGGGCTCCGGATGGGTTAGGGGGCGGTCCGCAAAACCGTCTAAGTGGGTTCGATTCCCACCAGGGCCTCATACCGCAAGGACTGGGAAGGTAGTGCGCTAAGCATTGCGTGGTGGATGCTAAGACTGAGTCTGGTTCGAGCCCAGATGCACATGTCCCTATAGTCTTGCGGTCAAGTCAGATGCCTAACCAGTTGCAGCGATCCGGTTCACTTGGTGGACCGGATGGCTTGCTCCGCCCCGGCTTTATACTTCTGCTCGACGAAATTAGTAGTTCACTCGACGAACCCACTGAACAAGAACTGTATCACCGCCTTTTTGCCTTCAACCCTCAGAAGACCATG
>JAEEGK010030864.1_pt1 | contig 10595 bp, 5 predicted proteins | sample 8958771 | NCBI WGS metagenome assembly JAEEGK01 (sample SAMN16246547, study PRJNA631951) | gut metagenome | biome: gut microbiome; feature: rumen; material: SC-attached | host: Bos | place: Iran: Karaj | collected 2018-10 | reverse complement strand
AGAAAATTATCTAATTTTAATATGAAGGGGGATTGGGGATTGGGGATTGGGGATTGGGCCCAATCCCCAATCCCCAATTCTCTTTTTTTTTTAAATTTTAAAAATTAATTAAATCAAAATTTAATTGAGTCCAAAATCAAATTATAACTGAAAAAAAAATGTTTAAAAAAAAACATATGATAACTAAATATAATTATCTATAAATAATAAAATACAAATATAAATAAAATACATTAGTTAAATTTTCTAATAACAAAAGATTTTTTCATTTATTCCAAAAAATAAAAAAATTATATTATAAATAAATCGATTTAAAGTTATAAGAAAAAAATTAAATAACAATTAAAAAAATTAATCAATAAAATTGTTTTAATGGAACTGCCTCCAATAACAAGAAGTATAAATCCAGGTTCAAAATCTCCATCAAAAAAAACTCAAAAAGAAATAATGGATAATGTTGACCTTCTCCAAGAAAATTTTTCACCTTTTCTAAGAAAAATGAGTAAAATAATAGAAATAAGAATATATTTAAAAGCAACTTTCCATAAATCTGACATAGATGATAATTTCATAAGAGATTTAGAAATAGAATATGCAGAACAATATTTAAATAAAATGGAATATATTCCTACAAAAGAAAATATTAAAAAATTATTATCTTTAAAGCCTATTGAACACTGTGATTTTCATTTAAGTACTGAAAATATAGAAGTTTACGGAAGTGATAAACAAGTTAAAGTTATTCATATTTATCCTAATAATAATAATCTTGGAAAGCAAAATTCAAAAGAAAAATTAAAATATTTTCTATCAAATCCTGAATTTGAGGAAGTTATGAAAAAAAATGAAAAAAAAGCAAAAAATAGAAAATTAAAAGAAGATCCAATTGAAAAGATTAAAAATAATGATAGTAAAAATGTAGATAATTTAATATATAATAAAGAAACAGTAGATAATTTATTCGCAAAAGCAAGAGATGATATTTTAGATAAACAATTATATTCTTCAGCAAATATGGCAATGAATATAGATTTATCAATAGAAAATATTAGAAAAAAATTTATAATTTTACCATCGTCAGATGATAATTCAAGTGAAAATAGAATATTTAATACAAAAGGGAAATTCCTTAATATAAGTAAAGTTTCATCAAATAAAAAAAATATAATAAATAGTCCAAAATATCAATTCCCAATTTTAGGAGTTGAAAATTTAGATAAAGAAACTATTCAAGAAGTAACAAAGCCTTTAGAAACTCCAATGGAAGTTATTATGAAAGATATAAATTATATATTAGATAATTTCCCAATTGAAGGTTTAGTTTCAATTGAAGGAAATAAAGAAGAAATAACAAGTAAAAATGCAAATAATGAAAATATGCATTATAAAATTTCAGTAGGAACAAAACAAGAATTAATTTCTATTTATAAACATTTACAAACACAATGTGTTTATAGAATTGTTGGTTTAACAATGAATTTATTATATTGGATTATTTTTGGTCATGTAAGAAGAATTCAAATTGATAATTCTACAAAGCAATGTATTTATATTAAATTATTAAAAGAAATTCAAATGGCTCAAAATTGTTTTATTAATAAGAGATTATATATTAAAATCTTTTTCCCTTTATTAATTATTATTATTAGAATTGAAGCTGAAAATATGTTCAGTAGGAAATTTAAATTATTATTTAAAGATGAAAAAAATAAAGTTAAAGCAATGAATAAAGCAAATGATATTATTAGTGAAATATTTGATCCTCATTGTTACTTTAATACTTTTACTATTATGAGTGGAAATGCAGGAATATTAAAACATAAAACAAGTAATAGTTTATTTCCAAGATATAAAGAAAAAGTATTTGCTACTAGTAATTTAGTTGAACAAATGTTTAATAATGATCATAGAGATATTGAAAATAAAAGAACAAAATATGAAAATAATGAACTTGAAAATAGAAAGAATTATATTATGAATTATAAAGTCGATTTCTTTTCAGATTTACTTGAGAGAGTAAATATGAATTTAAAAAAAAGAAATCTTGAACCTATATTTTCAGTTAAGAAAAAATCAATTAATCAAAGTGTTAGAAATAAAAAAGTATATAAAAGTGAAATAGAAAAAGAAAATAATAATCCAGAAGAAAAAGAAGTAAATGATAGATATGATAATGTAAATGTAATTGATTACATTGCAAATTCAAAATTAAAAGATTTATAAAAAAGATAAAAATTATTTAATCTGATAAGAATAAAACTATATATATTCCATAAAAATAAAAATTCAATAAAATTTTTTTTTTCAATTTTAATTATGTCATTAAAAAATTAAACTAAAAAATATTTTCAATAAAAAAAAATTAATGGGAAATGATATATGTTCTCGTGTATGTTCAAGTAAAATAAAAGATAATGGAAATTCAGTTGATATCCAAAAACTTGAAGAAAGCAAATATATAAAATATAAATCCCAACATGATAAAATAATTTTAATTCAAAGGTTTTATAGGAAATTTAAATGTAGAGAAAAAAGCAAAGAAATAATATCATTTGATGTTAACACTCCAACAAAAAATTCCCCAAGTGTAAAAGGAAAAAAAGAAGAAACGCCAAATTTAAAAAAACCTTCAAATTCTACTTACAAAAAGAAAAAATCTAAATCAAAAAAAAAAGAAAAAAAAAAAGAAAAAAATACAAATAATGAAACCCCATTACCAAAAGAAGAAAATAATAAAAATAATAATAATTTAATTAATGATTTAATAACTCCAGAAAATAATTTTTCTGAAGAAACAAGACCTGGTAATATAATAGACAATTTCGATGAAATTCCTTTATCTCCAGAAGTCAAAAAAATAAATAACTCATTAGGAGAATTTTTAATAGAAGAAAAAGAACTATTAAAATACATAGAATCATATCCTTATAAATTAAGACATTTTCAGTTAGAATATTCAAACGGAGATAAATACAATGGTTACTTTAGTCCTAATTGGACAAGAGAAGGATTTGGAATATTATTATATAATAATAACAATAAATACGAAGGAATGTTTAAAAATAATTTAGCAGAAGGACTTGGAAGATTAATAACAACAAATGGAGATTATTACGAAGGTGAATTTCAAAAAGACAGAATTTCAGGTCATGGAAAATATGTATGTCAATCAGAAATATATATTGGTTATTGGGATAATGGTAAATACAATGGAAAAGGTGAGTTAATATTAAATGATGGTTGTAGATATATTGGTGAGTTTAAACAAGGTTATGAAAATGGTTATGGAAAAATTTCTTGGCCTGATACTTCATATTATGAAGGCGATTTTATTAATAATTTATTCGATGGTTTTGGTGTTTATGTTATGAGAAATGGGAAAATTTACAGAGGACAATGGAAAAATGGAAAAATGAATGGAATTGGAATTTTTAATTGGCCTGATGGAAGGATTTATAAAGGTTATTTTATTAAGGATAAAAAAGAAGGTTTTGGAATGTATATTGAAAGAAATAATGCTAAATATGAAGGACAGTTTTTAAAAGGAAAACAATATGGAATTGCTAAAGTTGTTAATGATAAAGGGATTTGTCAAATTGGTTTGTATAGAAAAGGAGAAAAAAAAAAGTGGTTAAATGAAAAAGACTTTAAAGATGATATTGATAAAATTGATGAAGAAATGAAAAAAATAGAAGAATTTATTTTAAATAATGATTTTTTTGATAAAACTAAAGAAACAGTTGAAAAATTAAAAACACAATTTACTGATGAAATATGTTTGAATCATGAAGAAAATAATAATGAGACAAATAATGGATAATTAAATTTAAATTATTGTTTTGTATTTTTATTTGTGAATTATACAATATTAATATAATATATTATAATGAGAATTTTTTTTTGGTTTTTTAAATGTTTTTTTTATTAATTTTTAGAAATTCAATTTTTTAATTGTTTGGATAAAATGAAAATTTTTATTCATAGATATATTTATCCTGCATGTGGTAATTATTCAACAGAACAAATTGAAATTTCATCAAATAAAATATTAGTAAAAGATTTAAAAAAGAGAATTTTTGATAAATTTCAAATACCAATAAATGAACAAAGATTAACAATAAAACTTTTAAATATTATGTTTGTGACAATGACAGATGATTTCCCTTTATCATTCTATTATATTAGAAGAGACACTGAAATTTTTTTAGAACATTTTCATCCAATTTCAAAGTCAGAAGAAATTTGTAATAACTTATTAAATAAAAGAAATACAAAATCAAAATATCTTCAAAGTTTAGGTTTATTTAACAATCATAATAACTCAAAAAATAAAAATTTAGGAATTATTTTAGAATCACCGAATGAATATACAGAAGAAATTTTTAATAAAAATCAAAGTTCTCAACCAAATAATTTAAAAGATGTTAAAAAATTATTAATTTCTGCAATAAAGTGTAATAATGTAGAACAATTTAATGAACTAAGAGAAATGTATGATTATTATAAAGATAATATAGAAACATTAATAAATGAAAATAATGGTTGGACTCCTTTGCATTATTCTTCATATTATGGTTGTTCAGAAATGACAAGAACAATATTAAAAGAATACAAACCAAATGTAAATTGTTTAACTAAAGATGGTTTTACACCTATTCATTTAGCAATTTATAAAGTTCATGTTGATATTGTTAGAATATTATTAAGTGTTGAAGGAATTGATATTAATATTAGAGAAAAAAAAATTGGTGCTGCTATTCATATTGCTTGTAAAAAGAATAATATTAAAATCGTTTCTATGTTATTAGCTTCTAAAGCAGATTTATTTGAAAAAGGAGAAGATGGTTTTTTACCTGTTGATATGACTACAGATACTAATATTAAGAAATTATTAAGAAAAGTTATGGATAAAAAAAATAGCGATAAATCTTTAAATATACATTTAAATAATAATGAGCCAAATCATAATTTTTATTCTATTATAGAAAGAGATTTTACACCTCCAAAACCTGAAAAGACTTTAGGGAATGTAGAAAAAATAGGAGAATATTTACCTATTTATAGATATAGATTTTTAGAATTAGATCCTATTTTAGGTTATTTAAAAAGATTTAAATCATTACAAGATTTCCCTACAAATCCTAATATAACAATTCCTTTAATAGATATTCAATCATGTAAAAGAGAATTTGAAAATAAAAATAAACAAGATTATTATTATTTTTCAATTATATATACCAAAAAAGAAATTTATAGAGTTAAGAATTTAGAAGCTTGTGAAAGATGGATTGATGTTATAAATAAATGTGTTATATATGCTAAATTTTGGCACAAAATTATTCAAAAACATCCTGAAAGTGCAGAATATTTGTTAAGAGAAAAAAACGATATAAATATTATAAATCATGAAACTGGAGAATGTAAATTATATGTTCCTCCAAAAAATAACAATAATTATCAAAGAAATAATAACCCTAAATTCAATAAAAATAAAAAAAATTCAAATAATAATATAAATGATTTACAATTGAAAGAAGATTCATCAGCAAAAGGAATATCATTTAATTCTTTTTCAATAATTGATTTATTAGGTTCAGGAACATTTGGAAAAGTATTTAAAGTTCAATTAAAAAATTCTAATGATCAAAATTTTTATGCAATGAAAGTTATAAATATAAAATTTTTAATAAACAATCATCAATTAAGATATGCAATAACAGAATGTAATGTATTAAAATTAGCTACAAGTCCTTTTATAGTAAAATTAAATTATAGTTTCCAAACAAAAGACAATTTATATATGATATTAGATTATTGTCCAGGAGGAGATTTATCATATCATTTAATGTTAAATTTATTTGAAGAACATGAAGCTAAATTTTACATAGCAGAATTAATTTTAGCAATAGAACACTTACATAAAAAAGATATAATATACAGAGATTTAAAACCAGAAAATATATTAATAGCATCAGATAATCATATTAAATTAGCAGATTTTGGTTTAGCAAAAGAAGGAATAAATGATCATGAGTTAACAAAAAGTTTTTGTGGTTCACCAGCTTATCTTTCACCTGAAATGTTAAGCAGAAGAGGAGTTGGTAAAAGTGCAGATATATATGGTATTGGGGCAGTTTTATATGAAATGATTAGTGGGAGTCCTCCTTTTTATGCTAATGATATTGGAACTTTGTATAATAACATCAGAAGAGCTAAACTAATGATGCAAGATTATTTCTCTGATGAATTAAAAGATTTGTTAAGTAAATTATTATGCAGAGATCCTAATAAAAGATTTGGTATTTATGATAAAGCAGAAATTAAAAGACATAAATTCTTTAATGGGATTGATTGGGAGAAATTAGAAAAAAAGGAAATTAAACCTCCTCTTAATTTAGTGAAGATTAAAATAGAAAATGAAAAAAGGAATTTGAATGATAGTGTAACTTTGGTTAGGAAAGATGAGAGTTAAATTAAAAGTTAATTTATCATTATTTGTTTTATTGTGTATATATTTTATTATTAGATATTATTAAAAAAATTAAATATTTGAATTTGATTTGATTTTTTTATAAAGTTAAATGTATTAACAGAAAATAGAAAAAGAAATTAAAAAAAAATGTTCTTTAGATGTAAAAAATAATAAATTATATTATTAAAAAAAAATTATTGAAAAAATTATCAAATCTACTTGAATTAAAATAAAGAATAATAATCATTTTAGAATTCATTTTGAAAATAATTAATATTTATAAAGACTATATAAAAAAATAAATCTTTTCTTTTCTCAAAATTTGAATTGCTTAGAGTTTCTTTATTTTCAAATTATAATATAATTTATAATTCCCTGTGAATCAAATATTCTAAAAATTATTTTAATCATATCTATATAAAAAAATCATTTTTAAATTATATATTATAGAATATTTAAAATTTAATAGTCATTTTATTTATGAGATTTTAAATATTTTACAGTTTTTAAATTAAGAATTTTAATAATTATTAAATTTATTAATGTCTCATTTTATTAACGACAGAAAAAAGATAATTAATTGTGGAAAATCCTTAAGTTCCGCAAAATCCACTTTTAGAAACATTGATTCAGGAAGTAAAAGTAGTTTTAAAGTTAACGAAAAAATCCCACAAATTATAAATTATTCTTATCATATATCAGAAGAAGAAAATAAAGATGAAATAATCAAGATATTAAAAGAAAAAATACTATTTTTAGAACAAAAAATAAATAATTTAGAAGAAAAATTAACCTTTGAAAAAAATAAGAAAAAAAAAATGATTCAATCTATAATTAATAGTAAACAAGTTAAAACAATAAATACTGAGAAACAAAATTTCTTTAATAATGATTTTTCTAGAAATAAATTAGCAAATTTATTAAAAAAAAATAAAATTAAAAAAAACCTTAGTATGAGTAATTTATCAGATAATATATTAACACTAAATCAAGAAAAAAAGAAAAAGTATAATTCAGGAAGAAGTTTATCTCAATTAGAAAAAAGAACTCAAATTAAAGTTCTTTGTAAAGAAAGGAAATTCAGTCCTTTATTTCCAAAAATAAAAATAAATAATAAAGTTGATTCAATTACTAATTCATTAACTACTCTCAATTTTAGTAATAATAGTATTTGCAAAATAGATAAAAAAGCAAGATTTATAAAATCTCAATTTGATGAACAATTAAATAAAATAAAATTAAGAACTGAAATTTTATTGAAAAAATGTTTTAATATGTAAAATAATATTGTTAAATTCTTATATTACAATATAAAATTATTATATGAAACTTTAGAATAATTTAATATTTAATTATGAAATTGATTATATATGAATTTTTTTCTTATTATAAAAAAAAAACATTTAATATTAATTGAGGAAGATTAAGTAGAAAAAAATAAAAAAAAAGGGTAATCCAATATAATGAAAAAGAAAAAAACAAGATGTTTTATATTTCCATTATTTTTTAAACACTTTGAAAATCTAAATTTTGTTTCTTTATTTTTCTCCAATTAAATATTTATTCTTTTTTTATCCCATGAATTATATTTTTTTTTTCTTCTTATTTTTTCAATTTGATAATTGAAGTTGTACTTTAAAATATGTATATCCTCTTCAAAGAAAATCTTTTTGATTGTATAATAAATGATTGTTTTTTGACTTTTCAGTTGAGAATAATAATATATTAGAAATTTAAATTGAAATCAAATTGTTTAACAATTAAATTTGTTATAAACTTTAATCAAAAAAGGTAATTTTTGAATGTATTTTATTTCTTAGGATGGAAGAAAAATAATGAAAAATTAAACATAAAAAAATAGTTATACTTTTTACTTAATCATTTCCTTAATTAAAAAAATCCAAATATATAAAACAAGAAAAATATCATTTATACTAATTTTTACAATTCGAATGAACAATAAACAATATTATTTGAAAAAAAATCTAAACTTCATTTTCTTCTTCTCTGATAAAAGTAAAATCTATAACTCTATTAAAATCTCTATTACTATCATCATAATCAACATCATTCAAATAATTATCTTTCTTATTATTATAATTATTATTTCTTTTATCCAAATCAATTTTAATTTTAACTAAATCTAAGGGCATTTTACACTTTCTCAATTCCATTTCATCCCAATTAATATCTTTAAAAAAGATATGTTCTTTAATTTCTTTAATCCCAAATCTTTTCCTAGGATCCTTATTTAAAATATTAGTAAACAAATCAGAAATTTCATTAGAAAATGAATTTTTCAAAACTAATTTATTCTTAGCAATATTTTTATACATTACTCCCATATCATTAGCATAAAAAGGAGGAGAACCAGTAATCATTTCATATAAAACAGCTCCAATACCATATATATCTGCGCTTTTACCAACACCAACTTTTTTTAACATTTCAGGTGAAAGATAAGCTGGAGAACCACAAAAACTTCTTGTTACTTCTTCATCTGTTATTCCTTCTTTTGCTAAACCAAAATCTGCTAATTTAATATGATTATTTTCATCTATTAATATATTTTCTGGTTTTAAATCTCTATATATTATATCTTTTTTATGGATTTGTTCTATTCCTAATATTAATTCTGCTATATAATATTTTGCATCCTGTTCATTGAATAAATTTTGTATTATGTGATAATTTAAATCTCCTCCTGGACAATAATCTAATATCATATATAAATTTTTTGGTGTTTGAAAAGAGAAATGTAATATTGTTATAAAATTAGATGATATTTGTTTTAAAATATTACATTCGGAAACAGCATATCTTAATTGTTTATTTCGAATTAGGAAATTTTTATTTATTATTTTCATTGCATAAATATTTCCATTTGATTTTAATCTAACTTTAAATACTGTTCCAAAAGTTCCACTCCCTAAATTTTCTAGTAATTCAAATGAATTAAACGTTATCCCATTTAATGATTTATATTTTTGGGATATTTTACTATTAGGATAATATTTTTTTAATTCACCTGTTTCATTATCAATTTCAATGGTTTTAGTTTTTAATTCTTGAATATAATTAACAACTCTTGGTTCTTTTTTTTCAAGAGATTTCCAGAATTTAGTATAAATAGAAGCTAAATTTAAAGTTTCAATCCATTTTTCACAAACTTTTTCTGATTTAAAACGATAAACTTGTCTTTGAGTGTAAATTAATTCAAAATAATAATAATCATCAGAAGTAAACCAAGAATTTATTCTTTTACAACTAACAATATTAATTAAAGGTATTATTTCTATTGGATTATTTGGGTAATTATTTTTATTTTTAAATCTACGAAATATACCTAATGATGGATCTACTTCTATAAATCTTGTTTTATAGTTAAACAATAATTTACCCATTTTTTCTACTAGGCCTAAAGTTTTTGGAGGAAGGGGAGGAATAAATGTTAAATTTTGTAAAAAATCATATTTTTTAATTATTTCTTCTTCGTTATTTTTTTGATTTTCTTCATGATATTCCATTAAAAAATAAAGAATTATTTTATTATTATATAATATAAAACAATAATATAACATCACCATCAAGAGAAGGAAAACGAATTAAGTTTTAATTGTTTTGTTTTTATGCAATAGAAAATAAAGTGATAATAATAATAAGAATATTGATAATAATAATGAAGTTCAAAATCAAATTCCTATTAAACATTTAAACCAGATTTAGTATAAACTGTTTATTAATTTGTTCAAAAAAAAATCATTTGAATTAAATAAAATAAGAAATGATAATCCTTTAGATTTTTATGGAAATATTAATTATCTATATAAAGTCCTATTTAAAAATTGATTTTTGTTAAAAACAAGAAAAAATAAATTATTATTATTTAAACATTTATAAATTATATTTATTGATAGAATTATTCAAAAATAGAATAATTAATTATTATTAAATAGGAACTAATAATTCTAAAAAATTATAAATTTACAAATAAATTAAAACACAGTATTGGGGATTGGGGATTGGGGATTGGGGATTGGGCCCAATCCCCAATCCCCAATCCCCAATCCCCAATCCCCCAACCCCAATCCCCCATTCTAATGAAAGTAGTTCATTTTTTTTA
>JAEEGK010030863.1_pt1 | contig 10595 bp, 10 predicted proteins | sample 8958771 | NCBI WGS metagenome assembly JAEEGK01 (sample SAMN16246547, study PRJNA631951) | gut metagenome | biome: gut microbiome; feature: rumen; material: SC-attached | host: Bos | place: Iran: Karaj | collected 2018-10 | reverse complement strand
CGAAGTAGGACAATGCGATAGTGTGTGTTATTTTAGGGCATTTCTTCTTTGTGTATATCCATCCATACATGGATGGCAATGGACGCACCGCTCGATTTGTAATGAACAGTCAGTTAGTTACTGCGGGCTACCCATGGGTAGTGGTTCCCATGAGTCGCCGTCAGGAATATATGGAAGTTCTGGAGCAAGCGAGCGTTGGAGAGGACATCGAAGCGTTTGCACGATTTGTGCAGAGTTTGATGTAGCTTATGGTTGCAGCTATCGATAGAGATGACTGAGTTGCCCTTCAAAGAACTGCTGCAACGCCAACTACACAAAGGCCTAGAGACCGCCCGAAAGTGTTGGGGGAATCACCCGGAGGACTAACTGCTAAAGATTATTTTGTCAAATAAGAAAAGATTCGTATCTTTGCAAATTAAAAAGAATAATAAACATTTGATTATTAGTTGGATTTGTGATATTTGAAACTGGCTGCTAAAAAATAAGTAATGGGATTTTGGTGGAATGAGAGAAGTGCCTTTCTTTAAATAATAGAACCAAATATATAAATACCATACAATGGGTAAACCGTTCAAAAATGAGTTGGAAATACTCTCCCATACTATTAAATGGGCAGAGGAACAGGACATTATCAGTCTGTCAAATTTCCTTTTTGTAGAGAACAAACAGCTTCCTCTGGTGTGTGTTGGTTCGGGCGGATCCCTTAGCGCCTGTCACTATGCAGCTCTGTTGTATCAACGACGCAATGGTATTCTAGCTCAGGCCATGACCCCTTTACAACTGATGTATTCTGGACGTGAAATCATTCGTGGCAACAAATTGTTGTTCCTGAGCGCCAGCGGCAAGAACAAGGACATTCTCAATGCTATTAAATATGGTGTGAGATACAACGAGACGGGCATGATGAGCCTGACCCTCCGCAAGAATAATCCCACCGAGGAACTGCTTGAACAGCATTCCAAGGTGCAGCGGTGGTGTGAAGACATTCCCAGTGAAAAAGATGGCTTCTTAGCCACCAATTCGTTGGTCGCAACATTCACCCTTTTGAACCGTAGTTTTTCTAGTGAAACTATAAGTGATAAAATAATATTAGATGGTGCTTATTCCAAGAGCCATAATTTCAATCTAGCTGACATCCAGGACTTCATTGTTCTCTATGGTGCAGTTGGCGAACCTGTGGCATGGGATATTGAATCCAAGCTGACGGAAGCCGCTTTAGGTGCTGCCTTGCTCAGCGACTACCGCAACTTCGGTCATGGTCGTCATCACTGGTTTGCCAAACGTGGAGAAAACTCCTGTATCATCGCTCTGGTGTCGCCCGTTGAGCGTGAGCTGGCTTACAAAACAATTGGCTGTCTGCCCAAGGATATGCCTGTCATCTATATTGAAACCGAGTTGGAAACAACAGCCGCATCCATAGATCTGCTGTTGAAAGCTTTCCGTTTCGTGAACGATTTGGGAGAAGCGCGTGACATAGACCCAGGTCGTCCAGGTGTGCCGTCGTATGGCCGCTTGCTCTACAATTTGGACTACTACAAGTTGACCAACCGAATGCTTCCGACGGAAAAGACACTAGATGCAGCTGTGCGTCGAAAACTGGGTGCAGCAGGAAACGAGAATGCACAGTTATGGAATTACTATAGCGCAGCCTGTCAGCGTTTTGTACGACAGTTGAACAGAGGGAAGTACACCACCGTTGCCTTCGACTACGACGGAACCCTTTCTGCTCCCGACCATAAGAGCCGCTATACAAAGTGTCTGCGAGAGGACATCAAGGATGCTTTGACGCAGTTGTTGGAAAACGGAGCGCAGATAGTGGTTGCCACAGGTCGTGGCAAATCAGTGGGCGAGGCCTTCCAAAACTCCATTGACAAGAAGTACTGGCCGCTCATCAAGATTGGCTACTACAATGGTGCCTGCCCTCTGGCTTTGGGCGACGAGGCCAAACTGGAAGAATGGAAAAACCAGCATTTCGACCACGAACTGAAAATGTTGAGCGATGAACTGCGCAGACGTTTGCCTAAGGATTGCATCAACTATGAGCTGACCGAACGCAACTTGCAACTGTCAATAGAAAAAGTGAAGACCGCTTCCGATGCGGAAGTGCTTTACTGCTCCTGTCGCGAGATTATCTGGGACAAGCAGCTGAAAGGCATCCGTGTGTGGCGCAGCAGCCACAGCATGGATATTGTGGTCTATCACGAAGTCAGCAAACTCCGTGTCATCGATGACATAGCAAAGACTCTTTGCATCGGTGATTATGGCGGTGTCGAGGGCAACGACTACGAACTGCTCACCTGCCCAGCCTCCCTCAGCGTGGACAAGGTGTCGAAGAATGCTGAGAGTTGCTGGAACATAGCCCCCTCTGGCATGAAGGGGCTGGATGCCACCCTCTATTACCTGAGTCGCCTCACCGTCTCCTACGGAGTCATCAAATGTAAATTTAACTTATGAACAGCAATTTAGCCAGCCAGCTATTATCAAGCGTAATGGGTTGGGACTATGAAGGATTGAACTCCGAACGTCCCGAACTCGAATTCATGGGCAGCATGAAATATGATGCCTATGACCGCTTTATGCCTGGCACTCGCTTTATGAGCAGTTTGGTTCAATGGCTGAACCAGTTTGATGAAGAGGATAGGAAAACAGTTCTCGACTTCGTGAAGAAGAAACTGGTGTTTGTCTCTTCCACTCAAATGAACTATCTCGTGGATTTGCTGTACGACTCCAAAATCCGCCCCATTTTGCAGAGAAAGGCAACCGAGAATGCACAGATGCCTTCCTATATGCTATGCAACAAGAAGGTGCAGAAGCAGTTTTACATTGAGAAGCGTTCATCATTGGTGGTGGGGTTGAGCGATGGCGCTCATACCGACATCTTGCGTCGCAGTGCCGGTTTCAGCAACGAGCAGGTGCTCACCAACTACTATCCCGACGGCAAGAAACTCAAGGATATGCTTAAGAATTTGAGAGAAGAAAAAAAGCTTGAAGGAGTAGTAGAGAATGTATATTTCCGCAACATATTCTTTATTGACGATTTTACTGCCAGTGGTAAGAGTTTCGTGCGCTATGATGATAAGGCAAAGAGGTTCAAAGGAAAACTCTCTAAGATTATTGACGAACTGTATGCTAAGAACATAGAACCCACCGAGGAAGAAAAGCAAGAGGGCAAGAAGGAAGAGTTGCACCTGAGTTACCTGCTGGATGCCAACCAGCCAGAGATTCATATCGACATCCTGTTTTGCATTGCCACCGAAAAGGCCGTCAGGAATATCCGCAACGGACTCGACGACTTTTTGCAGAAACGTGGTTACGACAAGATTAAGTATCATATCCATGTGGTGCAGAAGTTGGATGAATCGCTGAGCAAGGAGATCACAGAAGACCCAGAACTGATGACAGTATTGGAAAAGCCACAATACCTTCATCAGAACTTGAAAGACGACACGGCCTATAAGGTGGGCAGTGTTACAAAACCCTATTTAGGCTTTGATGAGTGCGCATTGCCTGTGGTGTTGTCGCACAACACGCCTAATAATTCGCTACCCATCCTGTGGCAGGATACCGACAATGACCAAGAGTTTAAGGGATTGTTTCCCCGTATTAGCCGTCATTAATTGACATTATGAACTACAAGAACCCATTTGCCATACGAGCTTCCGAAAGGATTGAGACCGACGAGCGGTTCCTGGAACTGTTCTCGGTGGAACCTCTGTATTATCTGGAAGACAACCACGCGAAAGATTCGCTGTGGGGTACGCTGACATACATCCTGAGTTCACCGGGGGCTGGCAAAACCACTTTGCTACGGCTCTTCTCACCCTCTGTGCTGAAACGTGTGACCGCCAAGAGCCACAATCTCATTTTCAAGAAATTGGTGAAGCTTGGCGTAAAGGATAATAACGGGCAGATACAAAAGTGCGGAGTCTATCTCCTAATGGGGCGAGACTATGAGTTCCTTGAGGATGATGAGTTGTTTAGCCGCAGGGAGCAGCGACGCTATTTCCTCTCATTGCTCAATGCACGTATTGTTCTGGCGACCCTCAAAACCTGCATGTCGATTGCGGGTATCAAATATACTTCACTTCAGGATATCGTCTATACACCGGATGTACCGGTACCCCAGTTTGGAGAGTTGAAGGAGAGTTACACCGGCAAGGATTTGCTCGACTGGGCAACGCGACAGGAACGTAAGGTGTGTGAGTTTTTGGATAGCTTTGTGGTACCTGCTGATGGCATCGATGGCAACGATGATCTGTTTGCCTTGAATGCCATGAAGGCTGGATGGTTCAGCTATGATGGCAAGCCACTTTGTGGCGAGTTTGTCTTCCAGATAGACGATGCCCATAAACTCACCGAACTTCAGAAGCGTATCATCCGTAGTGAGGTGGCTGAGTGTCGCATCCATGCCACTCTGTGGATTGCTGAGCGTTTGGAAACGCTGAGTACTGAAGATATTCTTAGCGACAACAATATTCAGGGACGCGACTATCAGGTCATAAAACTGGAAATGCTTTCCCAGCGTCTGTTCAACCAAATGGCGAAATGGGTGGCATCCGTGCGCTCCAAGGTCTCCTACGATGGTGTGGATCTTTTCACCTATCTGTCTGAGATTTCCACCGAGAACTATAATGCGGTTTATAATGAGGCCAGCAAGAGATACTTGTCCCAGCTTGAAAAGTTGGCAAGTTATCCCAATTATGAGACCTGCGCTAAGGATATCAGTCAGGAAGACTCCTATGACCGTGCCAAGCATAGCCGGGCTATGCTGATTTATGCATCACGTGAAGACAATGCACCCCGTCTGTTTGAGTACGACTATCAGGAAATGATGGGCATATTGAGCAAGGACTATAATGATTATGCAGAAGAATTGCTGCCTGGTGAAATCAGCAAGTTGCCGCAGTATTATGGTCAGCAGACATTGATCGATTTGTCCTCTGGTAATATAGAGCAGTTCCTGAGCATAGCCTCCAGAATGTATGAAATGCTGCTCTCCAAGAAAATCATGGATACGGCTCGCTATGACCTCACGCCTGAAGATCAGGACAAGATTGTGAGCGACTATTGCAAGAGCCGTTTGGAGGACATCAAGCAGCTGCAACGTGGCAACAAGATCTACGCCTTCCTGATGCATTTGATTGAGTACTGCCGTGAGCAGACCTTCAGTCTTAGCTATTCCTACCGCACGGTAAGCGGGTTTGCCGTGAAGGAGGAGAACACTGGCCAGTATGGGCAGGATGGCTTCTGGTTCCAAGACAAGGATAATGAAGAGTTGGCAATTTTGCTCAAGGACTGTTTGGCCTATAATCTGCTGTATAAAGTGCCCCGTACACAAGGCAAGAAAGACCAGAATTGGGCCGTATTTTACTTGAATGAGTGGTTGTGTGCCTATGCTCACCTGCCCCTGCGTCGCGGCGGTTGGCGCAAACTGTCGCTGTATCGATTGAACCAATGGGCACATTCCGCAAAATAAGAGACTGAAATGAAGTATAGATGGGAATCATACGTTAAATACCACGGAAAGGATGAGCTAGCGAAATTCTGTAAGGAGTTTTATGGTGACAATCCCCAAGTGAAGGTGTTGTTTCTGTTGGGCAAGGGTTTTGACCCCCGCATGAACAATACACTGACTCTTTTACTGGATAATGTGAAAGGCCTTCAACTGGATTGCCTCACTTTTGACTTCCCCGACAGTGGCAACCATGCTCAGAACAGGAAACTCTATAAGGATAATGTCAAGGAACTTGAAGCCTTGCAGAAGAAATACGGATTCACCCTCACCGAAATTCCGATAGATACTACCCAAAGCTGGGAGAAACGAATTGCCATGATGAGCCGACAGGTGGCAGAACGCGATTTAAGCCAGTACCGTGATGTGATTCTGGATGTGAGTTCACTCCCCAGAGCTTTTTACTTCAACATTGCCAAGGCCCTCTTCAACAAGATGAAGGACGACATGACAAAGAATCTCTTCTTTGCGGTGTCAGAGAATGTAGAGATTGACAACGGCATTGAGACCAATGTAGCTACCGACCATGTGGAAGCCCTGCCAGGTTTCAAGTCCATGTTGAGCGTTGAGGCCATTCTCGACAGAATCTGTATTCTGATAGCCTTGATAGGGGAGCGTCATGTGAAATTGCTGAGAGGTATATATGACACCTTCAAGCCTTCTGATATGTTTCCGGTGTTGCCTTTCCCATCCAAGAACAGTCCCCGCAGGGCTGATGATTTGATGCAGGAATACCACCAGTTCTTTGAGGAGAAACTATTTCATGACCCGCTGAGTATCACCTATGCTGACGAACAGAATCCGTTTGAGCTGTACCGCATTGTGTCACAGATGATACGTGACCATAAGAAAACCTTGAAACCTATTAGTGAGAATGTTTGTTTTGGAATTGCATTGTTGACCAGCAAACTCTTGTCGCTTGGTGGTTTGTTGATCGGTTTGGAGTTCAATGACTGTGTGGCCATATATAATGTCAGTTCCAGAGACTACACCATAGAAAATGCCGATGCCCTTAAAGAGTTAAACAAAGACAGTGAACCCTTCCTCCTCTGGATAACAGGCGAGGCCTACTCAGAGGCTTAATCAATATATTTGAAACTTTAAACTTGAAAAAACAATGAATATAATTGTCGGTGCCGGGCTAATAAGTCTAGATGTTTTGATAAGAGACGGAAAAAGATTTCCTGTATCTTATTATGTAGGAGGAACTTGTGGCAACGTAATGATGATCCTCGCACACATGGGTTGGGACACCTATCCTATTGCCCGTTTGGATGGAACAAAAGATGCACAAAGAGTGTTGGCAGATATGTACAAGAACAGTGTACACACCGACTTCGTTTCTACGAGTGATGGCAAAACTCCAGTAATTGTACAGCGCAACTTCATTACCAAAGATGGTATTCCGACACATAAGTTCGAATCGCGTAATAATATGGAGCGTTTTTATCTTGATTTTAGGTCTTTGTCGGTGAAACAAGCTAATGACATAATTGAGAAAATTGCCTTTGTTCCTAAGGTGTTTTTCTTTGATAGAGTTTCCCCCGCTATTTATAAACTTGCTACCACTTTCAAGAAGAAAGGTTCAGTCATTTTCTTTGAGCCATCCAGCAAAGGGGGAGATGTCAAGCGATTTTTTCAATCTGTAGAGGTGGCAGATATTATTAAATTCTCCGACCAACGTATAAAGGATTATCAGCAATTTGAAAACTATAAGGACAAACTATTTATCCAAACGCAAGGTAGTAAGGGATTGCGTTATCGGTTGCATTCCGAATGGATTCAAATGGCGCCCATTTATAATGACAATATTGTTGATACTGCTGGCGCCGGTGATTGGACTGCTTCTGCATTAATAAATGAGTTGTTTAAAGATAAACAAGTGAAAAGTATAAATGATTTCTCGCTAAATGAAATTATAATGGCTTTAAATGCAGCTCAAGAGGTGGGGGCGAAAAGCTGTTCGTATGAAGGTGCACGAGGAATGATGCAGGTATAGTATTAACCTACTCAACTCATATTTTACATCTTTTTAGAAATATGCTTTGTAAACGAAATAATAACTAAAAACACAACATATCGAAAGAAGAAAATAGAAGATAAATAACATATTATAAAGCGTTTTCGCTCCATCTAGCCATCTTGAAGTTCCACAAATCAAGCCAAGTTAGTACAGCGGTAAACGCTCACGAGGAATCGTGGGCTTTACTTATACTTGGCAGGTCGTGGAACACCTAAGATGGCATAAGAAAAGTTCCACGATTTTTTATGCCAAGTAACGAAAACACAAAACAAATCAAAAGCCGCCAACGGGTGGCTGACCATGGCGAGGTGTTCACCAATCCACGAGAGGTGAACGCTATGCTCGACCTCGTGCGCGACGAGTCGTTCCGGCTCGACAGCCGCTTCCTCGAGCCCGCCTGCGGCGACGGCAACTTCCTCATCGAAATCCTGCGCCGCAAACTCTCCCTTCTGCAAGACCTCAAATCCCAAACCGAATGGGAGTTCCAGAGCCTCATCGCCGTCGGTTCCTGCTACGGCATCGACATCCTTCCCGACAACGCCGAGGCCTGCCGCACCAGACTTGAGGAGTACGTCCTCTCCCAACATCCAGCCTCGGAGAGGCTACCCGTGGACAGTCCCTACCTCCTCTCGCTCCGCTATATGCTCCAAAAGAACATCGTCTGCGGCGACGCCCTCACCTACCGCACCACCGAGAACAAACCCATCGTCTTCTGCGAGTGGACTCCCATCGCGGGCACTATGCAGTTCTCCCGCCGCGATTTCCAGTTTGACTTCCTCGTCACCCAAAGCCACCAGTACAGCCTCTTCGATGAGCAGGGCGAGGCCCAAAGTTTTGATGAACCTGTAAGGTCTTATCCACCTGTGCATTATACTCAACTTCACACCCAAAAATAACCACATCAGCCAATCAAATTATGAATTATGAATTGTGAATTATGAATTATAGTCCAGACATCCTCAATTGCTTGGCCAACCTTTCCAGCGACGAGGTCTTCACCTCGCCCGAGTTGGCCAACCGAATGCTCGACCTGCTGCCGCAGGAGCTGTTCCGCAGTTCCAAAACGCGGTTTCTCGATCCCTGCAGCAAGAGCGGGGTCTTCCTGCGCGAGATTGCGAAACGGCTGCTGGCGGGTCTCGAAGAGCAGATCCCCGACCTGCAACAGCGTATCGACCACATCATGACCAAGCAGGTTTTCGGCATCGCCTGCACCGACCTCACCGCCGAGATGAGCCGCCGCACGCTTTACTGTACCAAACTGGCCAACGGCAAATACAGTGTCAGTACGGCTTTTCATGATGTGCAGGGCAATCTGCGTTATGACCGCTGCCGCCACACGTGGAACGCGCAAGGCCGCTGCGAACACTGCGGTGCAAGCCAAGGCGAGTATCTCCGCGCCGACTCCCGCGAAACTTACGCCTATCCGTTTATTCACAAACCAATCAAAGAAGTATTCAAGAAAGATATGCAATTCGACGTAATTATTGGAAACCCGCCGTACCAGATGAGTGATGGAGGAAACGGTGCAAGCGCAAAGCCAATCTACAATCTTTTTGTAGAGCAATCACTCAAATTAAAACCAAGATATTTGGTAATGATTACTCCATCTCGTTGGTTTGCTGGAGGTAAAGGACTTGATGATTATCGTAACAAAATGCTGTCTGACAAGCATATTAAAGTACTTGTAGATTATGCCAATGCAAAAGATTGTTTCCCTAACAATAGTATTGGTGGAGGAGTTTCTTATTTTCTTTGGGATGCTTCTTGGAATGGGAAATGTAACGTCATTAATATCAATGGAGAAAGTAGAAATGAAACTACACGATTATTAAACGAATACCCTGTTTTTATAAGATTTAATGATGCGATTAATATCGTCAATAAAGTTAAATCTTTTCGCGAAGAAAGTATGGAAAGAATTATTTCTACCCGTAATCCATTTGGTTTATCCTCGAAAGAACGTGGGCATAGTGACAAACAGAAAAACGATACCACTCTGATTACAAGTCAAGGTGTGTTTTATATTGAGAAAAAGGATGTATTGCAAGGCAAAAATCTCATTGACAAATATAAAGTGTTAATTAGCAAAGTGACTGCAGAACATGCGGGAGAGCCTGACAAGGAGGGGACATACAAGGTTCTTTCAAGAACTGAAGTAATTGAGCCAAACGTTGTGTGTACTGATTCATATATTATCATAGGTGGTTTCAACAATAGAAAAGAAGCTGTCAATCTATATAGTTATCTTACAACAAGATTCGTAAGATTCATGCTTCTTATGGCGGTTTCATCCATTAATCTTTCAAAAGAAAAGTTTCAGTTTATCCCCCTCCAAGACTTCTCCCACCCCTGGACTGATGAGATGCTGTACGAGAAGTACGGCTTGGACAAGGACGAGATCGCCTTTATCGAGAGCATGATACGGCCGATGGAATAGTTAAATATTAAACAACAAATAATTTGCGTTCTTTGAAATAAAATATAGGGAGGCACTTTTGTTCAACAAAAAAGTGTATTTTTGCGGCAGTAGAAAAAATACAACATGGCGAAGGAATATCCAATAGAAGACGCTGAAATACAAAAAGCTAACGAGCCTCAAGCTCAGTATGTCGCCCCTGTCCGAAAAACGCTGCGAGTATTGACCGATGATGAATTGGAGCGGAGCATGACACTTGAAGAACTTGATGCCCATCTGACAGAACTCATCCATCAACATTATCACAACAAATAATGAAAGTAATTGTTGATGATGCTGTTGTGAGAGCGATTGACGAATTCTATATCGCTGCCATGAACAGGCACATTTCGTTGTCTGAAGAGACTGTTATGGCTAAAAAGAAACGACTAATAGCTGCTCTTGAGTCTTTGAAGGATTACTATTTCATCTACCCCAAGGCCAGATGGAAAGACAATTGGATAAAAAACAACTGGCAGGATTTTATTTGCGAGGATTTCCATTTTGCATACGAGGTGGTTCTCGATAAGAACGGCCAAGAAGTTATTTTCGTTCGTGACGCAGTACACAGTTTGTTGTATCATTAAAGCCCTAACATTATTTCA
>JAEEGK010030857.1_pt1 | contig 10597 bp, 7 predicted proteins | sample 8958771 | NCBI WGS metagenome assembly JAEEGK01 (sample SAMN16246547, study PRJNA631951) | gut metagenome | biome: gut microbiome; feature: rumen; material: SC-attached | host: Bos | place: Iran: Karaj | collected 2018-10 | reverse complement strand
GATGTCCTCGGCTTCGTGGATGAATTTGTTGGCAAGGTATAAGAATGCGAATGGAATGACCGACAGGAGGGAGGGGACCAGTATCAAAGCGATGGTACCGTCTTGTAGAATGTAATTTTTTGGAAAGACAACATCCGGATATATCCACAACATTAATATAATCAAAACAAAGTTTAATACAATGGCACCAATACAAAATTTAGATTGCAAGGGGCGGTTTTTGTATAAAAATATAGTGATAAAAGACAGGGCTGCCAAGATAACTTGCAATATGCCAATGTAGAATGTTCTCATAATGATAATGTTTTCCGGTGTGGCATCATGCACGTTCCATGGCGTATAAATATAATAAAACTGGTTGGTAATGTCACCAATGGGCAACAAACAAGCAGCGGTAAAACATGCAGCTGCCAATAAAAGAAACAGTGATTGAATTCTTTGTATCATCTTTTGTCGTTTTAGAATTTTTGCAAAGGTACAAAAAAAATGTGAATGGACAAACATTAGCAATAATTTTTTTGAAGTGATAAAAAAATGAATAAAAAGTATAAAAAATAAAAAAAAAGTGTTATCTTTGCAAAAAATTAGATAATTTTTGCTTTAAATGGGTGAAATAGAAAAAATAGAATGGAAATTTAACATACAAATAAAAAATTATATTATGAAGATAATTCTAAAAATTATGACAGTGGTGGCAATAATTGGTTGCCTATTTACAAGTTGCCAAAAAGAATACACCATTACAGCAATGCCAGACTATGCGGACCATGGAACGGTTATAGGTGGCGGCGTTTATAAAAAAGGTACCGTTATACAATTGTCTGTTGTGCCTGCAACCGGCTACTTATTTGACAAATGGGATGACGGCAACACCGAAAATCCCCGTTCTATTACGGTGCAATCTGACGCGATGTATATAGCGACATTTACAAGTGGCGGAGAAAATCCGACAGATATGGATGTTTTTTCAGTTTCTGCAACGAAGAAAGTGTATTTTTCACCAGGCAACCTGCAGTATATTGGCAGTTCCCGAACACCCTACTGGAAATTTGCAGAGCACCAGTGGGACACATTGGGTAAGTCTACCGGGCAGAACACCAATATAACAAACGTTGATCGGGACCTGTTTGGCTGGGGAACTTCGGGGTGGGACAACGGCAACACCTACTACGAGCCGTGGAGTACGATTTATGCAAACCCCAACGACAATCAGAGTTATGGCTACGGTCCTGTGAACGGTACGAATTATGAACTTAACCTAACTGGGTCTAATGCTGATTGGGGCGTTTATAATGCCATTTACAATCCCCAAACCCAAACAACTGATGCGCCGGGCACATGGCGTACATTGACCAATGATGAATGGAAATATTTGTTGGAAAAGCGTTCCACTACATCAAGTATACGCTATGCCAAAGCAAAAGTGAATAGGGTAAATGGTCTGATTATTGTTCCTGACAATTGGAATCAAACTATTTATCAATTAGGTTCTGTTAATTCACCGGAAGAAAACTATTCATCTAATTATATCAATGAAACCGATTGGGAAAAGATGGAAACGGCAGGATGTGTCTTCCTTCCTGCTGCTGGAGGTCGTAACGGGACTGCGCTCTATAATGTCGGTTCCTACGGCCGCTATTGGTCGGCTACGTGCTACAATAGTTCCAGTGCTCACTTCCTGTTCTTCGATTCGAGCGGTCTCAATCCTTCTAGCGATAATTACCGCTACGTCGGTCAGTCTGTCCGCTTGGTAAAGGATGTGAAATAAAGTATATCAGAAAAAACAGAGTATAAAAAAAGCAGCCATCAGGCTGCTTTTTTACACTTATAGGATAGATATTATTCAAAAGACTTGAGTGCCTTTTTGATAATTTCTATAGCTTCACGCAATTCTTCTTCGGTAATTACCAATGGAGGTGCAAAACGAATAATATGTTGGTGGGTAGGTTTTGCCAAAAGACCTAAGTCACGCATTTTCAAACATACATCCCATGCTTCTTTGCCGTCTTTAGGACGGATAATCACGGCATTCAACAAACCTTTACCGCGAACTTTTTCTATCATAGGAGATTCTATCTTGCCGATTTCTTCGCGGAAGATTTTACCCAAACGCTCTGCTTTCTCCATCAAATTTTCTTCTTTAATCACTTCCAAAGCAGCGATACTAACTTTTGCTGCGATAGGGTTGCCGCCGAATGTAGATCCGTGTTCACCGGGTTTGATATTCAACATAATGTCGTCGTCTGCCAAGACAGCGGAAACAGGAACTACGCCGCCACCGAGGGCTTTTCCTAAAATAAGAATGTCAGGACGAACGCCTTCGTGGTCACATGCCAACATTTTACCTGTACGGGCAATACCGCATTGTACTTCGTCAGCCATGAACAAGACATTGTATTTGTGGCAGATATCGTAGCATTTTTTCAAATAGCCGTCATCAGGAACGTAAACGCCTGCTTCACCTTGAATAGGTTCTACCAAAAATCCTGCAACTTTGTCACCGTGTTCTGCCAATACTTTTTCCAAAGCATCCGGATCGTTGTAAGGAATTCGCAAGAATCCCGGAGTCATAGGACCATAGTTGGCATAGGATTCAGGGTCGTTGCTCATGGTAATAATGGTGATAGTACGACCGTGGAAGTTGCCTTCGCAGCATACTATCATTACTTCGTCATTAGGAATACCTTTTTTTACCACACCCCAACGACGTGCCAGTTTCAAACCGGTTTCGTCTGCTTCGGCACCACTATTCATCGGCAACACTTTGTCGTAGCCAAAATATTCGGTTACATATTTTTCCCAAGAACCTAAGCAATTGTTGTAGAAAGCACGAGAACTTAAGGTTAATTCTTGTGCTTGGTCGCACAATGCTTTGATAATTTTCGGGTGGCAGTGTCCTTGATTGACAGCGGAATATGCAGAAAGAAAATCAAAATATTTTTTTCCTTCACAATCCCATACAAAAGGACCTTTTCCTTTTGCTAAAACTACAGGAAGCGGGTGATAGTTGTGAGCACCGTATTTTGCTTCCATTTCCATTGCTTGTTTGCTAGATGTAATTTTTTCTACTTCCATATTTATTATGTTAAAAGATTATATTCAATTTTGCAAAAATAACATTTTTAGTTGTATGCTTTTATAAAAAAGTTGACTATTTTTTGTTTTTTAATATATCTATCATACAATCAGCGATTTTTTGTGAAGCAGAGCCGTCTCCAAGGTCTTGATGCAGATGTTGGTATTTTCTTAGCATGATGTCTCTTTCTTCTGTGTTGAGAATTTTGTCTAATTCAAACGATAAACGGTTTATATTCATATCGTGTTGTATGAGTTCGGTAACCACTTGGTCGTCGGCTATTAAATTCACCAGTGAAATATATTGAATATCTTTCACCAAATGCAAGGCAATGTGGTAGGAAAAATAGTTGGCTTTGTAGCAGACTACTTGCGGCACATTAAACAAAGCAGTTTCCAAAGTGGCAGTTCCCGAAGTCACCATAGCCGCATCTGCATGTTGTAGCAAAGCATAGGTTTGGTGATAGACAATTTTGATTTTTTCATCGTGAACATATTTTTTATATAATTCTCGATGATTTTCCACTCCGGCAATTACATACTGATATTCGTTGTATTTTTTTGCTACAGCGAGCATAGTCGGCAGCATTCTTTGTATTTCTTGTTTGCGGCTGCCCGGCAAAATGGCGATAATCGGTTGCTCGCTTAAGTGATTGTTTTGGATAAATTCTCTGTCGCCTTGATAATTCTTTATTGCATCAAGCAGTGGATGCCCAAAATAGTGAACCGGAAATTGCTTGGAAGCATAGAAGTTGACTTCAAATGGCAAAATAACAAACATTTCGTCCACATATTTTTTGATAATTTTGATTCTATTTTTCTTCCAAGCCCAAATCTGCGGAGAAATATAATAGAAAACCTTTATATGATGTTGATGTAGAAACTGGGCCATGCGGAGATTGAAGCCCGGATAATCCACCAAAATAACTACATCCGGTTGGTAGGCGAGAATGTCCTTTTTGCAAAAAGAAAAGTTGTTGATGATTTTTCCCAAGTGTGTCGCCACTTCTACAAAACCCATATAAGCCAAGTCTTTGTAGTCTTTAACCACTTCGGCACCGGCTTGACGAAGCAAGTGTCCGCCCCAAGCACGAATATGTGCTTCTTGGTCGGCTAAAAACAGATTTTTAGCAAGATTGCTTGCATGCAAATCACCGGAAGGTTCTCCTGAAATAATATAGTATTTCATATTGAATTGATTTTTAATTTTTTAAGAATATTCTTTGTATGCTTTTTCAGTTTGTATTCATCGCACAAAAACAATGCTGCCAGCATGAAGAATGGCAAAGTGGTGCTTCTGTATCGTACCAGTGCACCGATGATAGGGGAGCAGTAGCCGATAATAATCACATTGCCAAGGGCGACTAAAAAGCAAAACCAGAAAAGATTTTTATATTTAATATGTTTTTTGAATCCTAATGCCAACATGGTGACAAGCCATAGCAATAAAATTATATTTTCCACTTCTGACAATATCATCATGAGGGAATGATGGGTGAAAGGTAGTGGAAAACACAATGCAAAAAATAGGGCTTTCGGAAAAAATTGAATAAACGAGCACCAAGTGCTGTCCAAATATTCATACGAAACCACTTTGGCATTTTTACAAATAGCCAAGTTGAGCATATCGTTGTGTTTAAAAGCCATCATGTTGAGTATATCATAACCGCTTTTTTGAATGATAAAAAAGGTTGCCGGTATGCAAATCAATATCAATAAAGCATAAGTAATGAGAGGATGTTGTATGTTTTTTTTCTTATTGAACATAAAGGTACAACATAGAGGAAGTAATATCACCAAATAGTAGAGCTTTACATGTGATATCAAATAGATGCTGAATAAAAAACAGAAACAATACCATATTTTTTTGCCAATGCTTGACGGTTGGCAGAGTAAAAAGAACGAATAGATAAATATGCCGATGCCGCATATAATATAACTCTCTTTCAAAACACTGGAAGTCCAAAACAAAGTTGATGGCAATAAAAATAGGATGATTGCTTGCAATTTGTGGAAAGAGTAGGTATTCTTTTCAAAAAATTTGTAGATGCAAAACAATCCGAAAAAGGACAAAAATGAGCCGAAAATAGTGTGAACATTAAAGTAGCCAAACGAAAACAACATCACCAAAGCATTGAAACGTATTAAGAAATGTGTGTCGCTGAAAATGTTGGTATTATAGGCTTTGGTCCAATAAATCATTTGGTTATAGTAGTGTTCTTGGAAGTAGGTGCTACCATCACCTATGCCGAGTATCATTTTGCAATAGTCACCCATTCTGTCAGGAAAAGCAGAATAGATGGCTTTGGCATCGTCAAAAAGTCGAAAAATATCGGCATCGTTGCGATCGTAGTAGTAGGTATAGATGAAAAATAATACTATTCCACACAATACTTTGATGAGAAATAGGAGTACTAAAAAATTGCTACTGATATGTTTGGTCTGAAAAAAAGGAACTCTTTTTATCAGTATAACAAACAATAAGCAATAAAAAATAGTCAATATTATTTCCATCTTATTATTTCATAAAAGGTAGTTGCATCAACTTGTCAATAAGTACATCTACATGTTTAGTGAGCGATTCAACGGTTTGTCCTGCAATATGAGGGGAAAGTATCACGTCAGGATTTTTTGCCAAATTCATCATGGTTCTGTCCCATTGTTCGTAGGGTAAATTTTGTAGATGAGTGTTTTCGTATTCTAATACATCTAACACAGCACCTTTTACCAATCCGCTATTCATAGCCATTAATAAATCGGTGGTATTTAATACTTTTCCACGAGAAGTATTGACAAAGAAAATAGGGTCGGCAAGTTGGCTGAAAAAATTAGCTTGATTGATAAAATAATGATTTTCAGGAGTGTAGTTAATGTGTACACTAACGATATTTGCTTGACTGATTAGTTCTTTTAGCGAAACTTCGGTGGCAAATTCGTCGGAGAAATTTTTCTTAAATTTATCATACGCAATCACCTTGCAACCGAAGCCACTGAGTTTTTTTGCTAAACTTTTGCCCATATTGCCATAGCCGATAATGCCGAATGTTTTGCCATTGATTTCGTATCCGCGGTTTTCTTCTCTGAGCCACTCGCCATTGCGAACTTCGTTGTCGGCAGGGATAGTGTTTCTAAACAATGCAAGTAAATTGCCGATGACAAATTCTCCGACTGCATCAGCATTGCCTTCCGGAGAGTTGATGCAGGATATGCCTTTTTCTTGAGCATAGCTAACGTCAATATTTTCCATGCCTGCACCTATGCGAGCAATAAATTTTAATTGTTTACTCGCGTCAATGAGTATTTTGTCAATCACAAAGCGACTGCGAATAATATAGCCGACATAGTCTTGTGCAATGTCAAACATTTGTTCGTAATTCACATCTTTGTAGTGGCATTCAAACCCTAATTCACGAAGTCGGGTAGTGAAAGAAGTATCTGCTGAATCAATAAATAGTACTTTTCCGCGATACATATTTCTATTTTTTGAAAATTTTACGTTGAATAGATGAAAACAAACTATTTACCAGTGATTTTTCATTGTATAAGATAAATGCACAATAGCATAAAAACAATATTGTATTAATGACAATTCTAACTATCAAGGTCGGCGTGTTTGCCCATAGTTGAAACTGCCAGCCGAAGAAACAAGCGTTTGTCAATAAGGAACTCAAAAAATACAGACATAATGTAATGCCGAAATATTTAAAAATTGTCAGTATGCTATAAGGCACATAAGATTCTTTTTGACCGATAAAGTAAGAAAGCAACATACAAATGCCGTAACCGAAAAATCCACCCCAAGCACAAGCCATATAGCCGAATTTTGGCACAAAGATAAAATTGATAGCCAGCATCACCACGCAGCCGATAGCCGACATGATGGCTCCCCAATAGGTTTTGTCGCAAAGTTTGTACCAAAACGAAAGGTTAAAATAGATACCCATAAAAACTTCTGCCATCATGACAATAGGTACGGCACGCAGCCCGTCCCAATACTTTTCTTGAATGATATACCGCAAAATATCCAAATACATCATTACAGCCAAAAATGCCAACAAAGTAAACATGACAAAGTATTTCATCACTTTGGCTTGTGTAATGGTATTTTGTTGTGCATTGCGATGATTTTCTCCAAAAACAAATGGTTCATACGCATATCGGAAGGCTTGTGTTATCACAGCCATAATCATGGCAATTTTGACACAGGCTCCATATATTCCCAATTGCACTTCACCTTCGGCACCGGGAACGATAAATCGATAGCAAATTTTGTCTGCCACTTGATTTAAAATGCCCACCAAACCCAATATTAACAGTGGTCCTGTGTATTTCATCATTTTTTTCAATAGTGGCATGTCAATGCCATGTCTGGCATCTTTCAATTCCGGAATAAATCCTAATGTGATAAGAGATGTACAAATGAGATTGACAACAAAAATATAGCCGACTTGGTAATTCGGATTATACCAACTCATCAAATTCGGATAATTTTGATAAAGTGTTGGTGCCAAAAGGAAGATAAATAAATTGAGACCTATATTGAGAAAAATGAAACTTAACTTCAGTGTGGCAAATTTTACCGGCCGATTGTCATTTCTCAATTTGGCATATAAAATAGCCTGAAATGCATCTAATGCCGTAACGATGGCCATTATTTCTATGTATTCCGGATGGTCGGCATAGTTCAAAAAAGAGGCAATGGGATGCAAAAATGCTGTACATAATGCCACAAATGTCAATGCCACCAAACCTACAGACAGCAATGCTGTTGAAAATGCCTTTTTTGGATCTATTCCGTCACGATTGGCAAAACGGAAGAAGGTGGTTTCCATGCCGAATGTCAGCAATACTAACAAAAAGGCAGTATAGGCATAAATGTTGGTAACAACGCCATAACCTCCCGATTCGGCTGCTATTTTATAGGTGTAAAGCGGAACAAGCAAATAGTTGAGAAATCGTCCGACTATACTGCTTAAACCATAAATTGCCGTCTGATTGGCTAATTTCTTTAACTGAGCCATTGTTAGTTGTTAGTTTCCGGTGTATAAAATGAACATTCTTCTGCTTGTAATACTTTCTGTGTATCAGTGTCATATACAAAAGCCACTATGTCGCAATGGCTGATAATCCACTTGGAAGAAACCGGCAAAGCATAAACATTGAGTTGACTTTCTTCGGCAGCAGATATGCGAAGGGCAGATCCTAAGATAGGGGAAATGTTTTCTCGAAGCATGTGATTGTGAGTATATTCACAAATGTACGGCACTGTACCAATACTAGGATCGGAATTTTTTTGAGGAGAGACAATCCCGCTTTCAGAAAGCAATACGCATAGATTCATATTGGCATTCATTGTATTGAGTAAGGTTGTTTTTACAAAAATAAAGACAGTATCTTGCTTTTTGTTGAAAACGGGAATGATTTGAATGGCCAAATCGGGTTGTTTTCTTTCAATTCCGTTGGCTATATCGGCCCAATTGCCGTATGCACTTTGTCCATATATTCCATTGATTTCAGTTCTGTTGAATACTGCTGCCGGCAAAGGACTAATATTAAACAATTTTTCATAATTATTACCCGCTTCTGTGCGATAATCGTTAATGAAGCCGATATTGCAGTCGGTAGAGTTTGTGTCCGGTTCTGATTGATTTGTTGCATGTATGGCTAATAAAACCACAGTATCGCCCATCATGGTTTTAATGTTGTTGAGGGCTTTATGTCCTTTAGGGCAATTGATGCAAAGATGTCCGGTGTATTCTTCTATTAGTATTTTTTGAATTACATGGTCAAGGTCTAATTCCGGAAAATCCGGTGTGTCAACATTGTCGATGACCTCTTCTTCTATGCGATAGGGTTTTTCGATTTTGTCGCAAGAAGCAAAAACAAATATTGTCAATAAACTAAGTATAATGATTTTTTTCATTTCTCAATTATCATTTATTAAAAACTTGTTACAATGTTCATTCCTAATCCGTAGGAGGCGGGAACGGTTCTGCAAACACCTCCCACACACAAAATGCCTTCATATTGTTTGCCGAAAGTCAGACTGACTTTTGTGGTTTTGTAAACAAAAGAACCGGAAACAGCATAATAGTGAATGCGTTTTTTAGGGTCAGGGTTGCCGTAGTTCCATCTATCCAAAACAGATATAAACCAATGCGGGGCAATAGAATATTCCAATTGACCGTATGCCCAGCTGCCTTTGTTGGCATTGCTGCCTTCGTTGGCTTCTTTTTTGGCATACATGTGTTGCAATTCCAAACGGAGAGCGTGTTTGTTGTTGATTTTGTAAGTTAAATCGGCAATTACTGTGTGGGATTGCACCTCGGGTTCTCCGGTATGTCCTTCTATTACTGATTGATTGTAGGTTAAAAATACATAAGATAATGCCAATTTCCACGATTTGGTGAATTTACGACTGATTTCTATGTTGAAATCTTGGAAGTATAATTCTCCAAAGCCGAAAAACGGAGATGTATAGCCATCAGTGCCGGACATATCGTTGCCTGCTTCAATCGCTTCTGCAACTAAATGTTGCTTGATGCCATGAATGCGGGAGTAGTTGATAGATATATCCGTACCATATTTTCCTCCGATTTTGGTCTTTTTAGGAATTTGATAGTTGATTTGTGCTTGAAAACCAATTTGTCCGAGAGGTTGCGAAGCGTATGGATACATGGATGGCAGGGCATAAGTATGCTCGCGTGTCAGTGTAGGAATAAAGTTGATAAGATTGTTGTTGCTGACGGCAGTACGTTTGGTACGAAAATCCATATTGTCGGTTCGCAATGCCGTTAAGTAAATGCCCAATCCTTTCATAGCATAGGATGCGTTAATCAATAGAGCATGACCGTTTTTGTATATCATGCTGTTTTGTGTGGAAGGGTCGTTGACTTTTCCTGCCCATTCGGCATTTAAATTGAAATCTTGTACGCCAAAATTCAATCTTACAGCGTATGCGGCGACATTTTCCGGCAGATGATATTCTGTGCTGTTGTCTCTTTCATATTTGGATATAAAACTTGCACCTACACCTGCACGAAACATACTGTTGCCAATCTTGTCAAACATCTCTGTGAAAGATAAATCCAAGTCTCCGCCCCGGATTTGTCCTTGGTCTTCGAAAAGATTTCTTTGTGTACCCCAAATACCTGTAAGCGTGATGCCTTTGTAGGGTTTGCCAATTACACGAACACCTTTGGTGGCATTGTCATAGCCTAAATTTCTGTTTTCGTAGGAGCGATATATCAATCCGTTGCCGAATTGTTCATAGAAACTGCCTAAAGTTATAGAAAAATATTGGTGATTGTAGCTGGCATAATAATAAGGAATACCATGACCGACATAATTGATTTTTTCAAAATCTATTAAAGGATATTTGTAAAATTCGTAGCGAAAGCCTGCCGAAAATCCTTCATAGGTGTAGTTGATATTGGCAAAGGCATTGGCTCTTACTTTTTCTTTTACGGTATCGGCACCTATTGCTTCGTTGGGAATATAGTATTGTCCATCAAATTGAAAG
>JAEEGK010030856.1_pt1 | contig 10597 bp, 8 predicted proteins | sample 8958771 | NCBI WGS metagenome assembly JAEEGK01 (sample SAMN16246547, study PRJNA631951) | gut metagenome | biome: gut microbiome; feature: rumen; material: SC-attached | host: Bos | place: Iran: Karaj | collected 2018-10 | reverse complement strand
ATGACTATCTTTGCAAAAGTCAACTTAGCAAAGTTAAGGAAATGTTTTTGGAAAACACAAAAAAAACGGGCAGCATCGAAGTCATATGCGGCTCGATGTTCTCCGGCAAGACGGAGGAACTCATCCGGAGGCTGAAAAGGGCCCAGTTCGCGAAGCAGAAAATCGCCACTTTCAAGCCCACCGTCGACAAGCGCTATTCGGACCTGGACGTTGTCTCGCACGATTCCCACAGCATTTCCTGCACCCCCATCAAGACGCCCGCCCGGATGCTCCAGATCGATCCGGACGTGGAGGTCGTCGGCATCGACGAGGCCCAGTTCTTCGATGACAGCATCATCGGCGTCTGCCAGGAACTCGCCGGCCGGGGCATCCGCGTCATCATCGCCGGCCTGGACACGGACTTCCTGGGCAAGCCCTTCGGCCCGATGCCCGGTCTGATGGCCATCGCCGAGGACGTCCAGAAGGTCCATGCCATCTGCGTCCGCTGCGGCTCCCTCGCCAACCACTCCCACCGCCTCTCCGACAGCAAGAAGCTGGTCGTCCTGGGTGAGAAGGACATCTACGAGCCTCTCTGCCGCGACTGCTACAACAAGGCTGTCCTGGAAGACAAGGAGGGATAAAACTCCCATACCATGAAACGCGTCCTCGTCCTGCTGCTTGCCCTTCTGTGGGCCGCCTCCGCCTTCGCCCAGTATGTGCCCGAGTGGTACCAGGGTGACTTGAAAAAGAAAGGAACGGTCCTGGCCATCCAAGGCGAGAAACTGGACCGGGAAACCACCGCGGCCATCCTGAACCAGGTCGGCGGGCCCGAAATGGTCGCCGCCTGGGACAAGTACCGCCGGGAACGCGGCTGGGGCATCGGTCTCACCTCGGGCGGCTACACCCTCGCCGCCGCCGGCTTCTGCTATGGTGGCGTCTACGTCCTGGCGGGTGTCGTCGGTACCATCTTCGCCGCCATCGGCGGGCAGGAAGCCGTCAACAAGATGTGGGCGGACCTCGGCCCTCACGTCCAGATCGGCGGTATCGCCATGCTGACCGGCCTCGCCGCCGGCACCACCGGAGTCGTCCTCCTCTGCGTCGGCAACGGCAACATGCGCAAAACGGCCCGCCTCTGCAACGACGCCGGTCTCCCGCTCCCCGAATTGGTCCCTGAGCCTGCCGAAGGGACTTTCGAAGGACCCGTCGAAGGGTCTGTCGGAGGACCCGACGCAGCGCCCTTAGCCCAACTCACCTTCGGCCCCACCCCCTCCGGCATCGGCCTCGCCCTGCGCTTTTATCGACATATTCCCGGCTTGCCGGCCGGGTTTTTTCGCCCCGCCTCTTATCTCAAATTCAGAGACACATCCAACCCCTTTACACGGCCTGTGGAGCGCTTGGATGTGCTTTTCCCCACCGTTGAAAAGGGGGAGAAGCACGCTCGGTGCCGTCTTGTGGCCTGTATTAAGGATTGATGTACTCGTGAATTTGAAATACTTCCATAATGCAGTTACGGGACGGCGGGCTCGCGTAGTGGGACGAAAAAAGGACAGCTCCGAAAGGGCTGTCCTTTGTATTGTCGGTCGGGCGAGGCTAGATTTCCGCGAAATCGTAGTATCCTGTCCGGGTGTTGTAAATGACTCCGTAGGTTTCGTTTCGGAGGAAACGGCCGCTGATGTCGTCATAGATTTCCAGATAGAGGGTAGCGGTTCGGAAATCACTTTTGACGTGCTGGGTGAGGTCCAGGAAAATATCTTCCAGGTCGACGTCCGAGAGGTAGGTCATGTGGTAACCTCTGTAGGTGACCGGAGCGACATTGACGATGTCGCCGTTATCATAATACAGTTCCGCGGTAGCGGTGACGGAAAGGTCGGTTTCGTAAGTGCAGGAACCAGCGACGAAAAGGGCCGCAATGAGGGAGAGGATAACTAGTACGCGTTTCATAATCTATCAGTCTTGGATGCTCTTGAGGGCGGCGCGGATCTTGGCTTCGATTTCGTCGGCCAGTTCCGGGTTGTCCTGCATGACTTTCTTGGCGGCTTCGCGGCCCTGGGCGAGCTTGGCGTCGTTGTAGCTGAACCAGGAGCCGGACTTGGTGATGATGCCGAGTTCCACGCCCAGGTCCACCAGTTCGCTGGAGTGGGAGATGCCCTCGCCGAAGACGATGTCGAATTCGGCCTTCTTGAAAGGCGGGGCCATCTTGTTCTTGACCACCTTCACCTTCACGTGGTTGCCGAGGGCTTCCTCGCCGTCCTTGATCTGGGTGGTGCGGCGGATGTCCAGGCGCACGGAAGCGTAGAACTTGAGGGCGTTGCCGCCGGTGGTGGTTTCGGGGTTGCCGAACATGATGCCGATCTTCTCACGGAGCTGGTTGATGAAGATGCAGCAGGTGTTGGTCTTGGAGATATTGGCCGTGAGTTTGCGCAGGGCCTGGCTCATGAGGCGGGCCTGGAGGCCCACTTTGTTCTCGCCCATCTCGCCTTCGATCTCGGCCTTGGGGGTGAGGGCGGCCACGGAGTCGATGACGATGATGTCCACGGCGCCGCTGCGGATCAGGTTGTCGGCAATTTCCAGGGCTTGCTCCCCGTTGTCCGGCTGGGAAATGAGGAGGGTGTCCAGGTTCACGCCCAGGGCCTTGGCATAGGTGCGGTCGAAGGCGTGTTCCGCGTCGATGATGGCCGCGATGCCGCCGCTCTTCTGGGCCTGCGCGATGGCGTGGATGGCCAGGGTGGTCTTACCGGAGCTCTCCGGCCCGTAAATCTCGATGATGCGGCCTTTGGGATAGCCGCCGATGCCCAGGGCGTGGTCAAGGGCAATGGATCCGCTGGGGATTACCTGGTTGGCATCCCACTCCGGCTGGTCTCCCAGTTTCATGATGGTTCCTTTGCCGAAATCTTTCTCAATCTTGTCGATCGTCGCCTGCAGGGCCTTGAGTCGGGCTGCCTGTACGCCGGCGTCGGTCATTTCTTCTGCTGCTTTAGCCATACGCTGTTTCAAATTAATCGTTTATGCGGGCATCCTGTCGCCGCGTCCACAAAGTTATGAAAAAGCGTCGGATTTTTCATGGAATTATTATTATTTTTGCAAAGAAAACAGGTTACTATGGGACTTCGTCTGCTGGGGAAAACGCCCGATGAACTCAAGGAAATAGCGCTGCGCGCCGGTTTGCCTTCCTTTGCGGGAAAGCAGATGGCCCAGTGGCTGTATGGAAGGCGCGTGCGTTCCCTGGACCAGATGACCAACCTGTCCAAGGCCGGGCGCGAGGCCCTGTCGGCCAGCTGCGAAGTGGGCATGCTCTCTCCGGCCGATGTCCAGACCTCGGCCGACGGCACCCGGAAATACCTTTTCGAAGTGCGCTGCCCCGTCGCGGCCGGGCGGGAGGAAGTCTCCTGCATCGAGACGGTCATGATTCCGGACAAGGAGCGGAAAACGCTCTGCGTCTCTTCCCAGGCCGGCTGCAAGATGGGCTGCAAGTTCTGCATGACCGGGCGCCAGGGTTTCCACGGCAACCTGTCGGCGGCCGATATTTTCTCGCAGTTCTTTGCGGTGGAGGAGGCCCCGGAACTCACCAATGCCGTATTCATGGGCATGGGGGAGCCGCTGGACAACTGGGACGAGGTCAAGCGCGTCATCGATGTGCTCACGGCTCCCTGGGGCCTGGGATGGAGTCCCAAGCGGGTGACGCTTTCCACGATTGGCGTGCTGCCCAACTTGAAAAAATACCTGGATGAAAGCCGCTGTCACCTGGCGGTGAGCCTGCACAATCCCTTCCCCGACCAGCGCCTGGAACTGATGCCTGTAGAGAAAGCCTGGCCTTCCCACGAGGTGGTCGGGCTCATCCGGCAGTACGATTTCACCGGGCAGCGGCGCGTGAGTTTCGAATATACCGTTTTTTCCGGCTGGAACGACAGTCCGGCCCATGCCGATGCCCTGCTGCGTCTGCTCAAGGGGCTGGAATGCCGGGTGAACCTGATTCGTTTCCACCGGATTCCGGATTTCCCTTACCATACGGCCTCCCTGGAACGCATGGAAGCCTTCCGGGCCCGGCTGGAAGAAGGCGGGCTCACGGCGACGGTCCGTGCCTCCCGGGGCGAGGATATCTTTGCGGCCTGCGGCCTGCTGGCCGGTAAACACCAGCCGCGATGAAAAGGTGGCTGCTGCTCATACTGTTCCTGCTGCTCGCCGGCGTCACCGTCCTGGCGCAGGATGTGACGTCCTCCGGCTTCGGCCTGGACCCTTCGGACGCCGAGGCGGTGAAGACCATCCGCAAACGGATGGAAAAGATCCGCCGTCACCGTCCGGTGGTGGCCCTGGTGCTCTCGGGCGGCGGTGCCAAGGGCGCTGCCACGGTGGGCGCGCTCAAATTCATGGAGCAGTACGACCTCCCCATCGATATGGTGGTGGGAACCAGCATCGGCGGCCTGCTGGGCGGCCTGTATGCCATGGGCTACGACGTGAACTATCTGGATTCGCTGGTGCGCAACATGGACTGGGACATGGCGCTTTCCGACAAGGTGTCGTCCGACTATATCCCTTATTCCCGGCAGCAGTACAAGGAGCGTTTCGCGCTCTCCATCCCTTTCTATTACCGGCCGGACGATGACCGCCGGCCCGACAGGCCGGGCGGCAACCTGCGTATCCGGGGCGGGGAGCCCCTGGACCTGTCGGCCGCCGTATCCAGTTTCGCGCAGCTGCTCAGCGGTAACGTGGTGGGCAGCCTGCCTTCCGGCCTGGTGTACGGCCAGAACGTGAATCATATCATCTCCTCCCGTACGGTCGGGTACAGCGATTCCCTCAGCTTCTTCGACCTGCCCATTCCCTTTGCCTGCGTGGCTACAGACCTGGCTTCCTGCAAGGCCAAGGTCTGGCACAGCGGTTCGCTCAACCTGGCCATGCGCTCCACCATGTCCATCCCCGGCCTCTTTACGCCGGTGCGCACCCGGGGCATGGTGCTGGCCGACGGCGGCATGCGCAACAATTTCCCGGTGGACCTGGCCCGCCAGATGGGGGCCGACATCATCATCGGCATCGATCTGTCCACCTCGTCCAAGAATGCCTCGGAAATCCGCAACCTGGCCGATATCCTCATGCAGGGCGTGGACATGCTGGCCAGCGATGCCTTCCAGCGCAATGTGGAGAAGGTTTCGGTGTATATCCATCCCGACCTGGAAGGCTATAACATGCTCAGTTTCACCGCCGAGGCCGTGGATTCCATGCTGGTGCGGGGATACAAGGGTGCCGAGGCCATGGCGCCGCAACTGGATTCCGTCCGCCGGCTGGTGGGAAGGAAGGCCGGCCGCTCCCTGCAGACCGCGCCGGCGGTGGATATCGGCCGGAAACCGGTGCGGATTGACAGCGTGGAAGTGGTGGGCGTGTCGCCCCGGGATGCCGAATACATCCGTTCCAAGATGCTCATCGGCGCGGGTTCCCTGGTGGATTTCCGCTCCCTGGAGAATGATATCGCCACGGTATTCGGCGAAGGCAGTTTCGACTTCGTGAATTACGAACTGCGCGGCCGCGAGGAGCCTTACCGGCTCCGGCTCATTTGCAAGCGGGGCCCCATGCACCAGTTCGGGGTGGGTTTCCGCGTGGACTCGGAAGACCTGGTGGCCATCCTGCTCAACCTGGGCCTCAACGTGAATGCCATGCAGGGCCATTCCATGAACATGACGGCCCGCGTGGGCGCCAACCCGTATCTGGATGTCCATTATGCCTACCGGGCGCCCCGCATCCCCGTGCTCAACGGCCGTGTCCGCGTGCGCTGGACCGACAGGAACAACTTCATTTCCGGCACCAATTTCTTCAACATCTCCTTCCTGCTCACCTCGGCCGAAGCCTATATCTCCAACTTCCGCTGGTCCAACATGGACATGAAGCTGGGCATCAAGAACGACTATTACCGCATCCGGAAAATCCTTTCTACGGACGTGATCGGCGACTACGACCCCGGCAGCTCGTCACGGGATTATCCCGGTGCCTTCGTGCTGGGCCGCCTGGAAACCCTGGACAACGGCTATTTCCCCACCAAAGGCGCATCGGCCGGTGTCCGTTACGACCTGGTTTCCCGCGTCTTCGACACCGGACAGCCCCGCTTTTTCGGGGTGCTGGCCATGGACGGCCTGATGCCGGTCACCCTGGGGCGCTTTACGCTGCTGCCCCAGGGAAATCTGCGTTTCCTCTTTGGCGACGAGATTCCGCTGGTCTATGCCAATGCCCTGGGCGGTGACTTCCCGGGCCGCTATGTGGACCAGCAGATTCCCTTCGTGGGCATCGACAACGCCGCTTTCCGGCGCAACAACCTGCTGGTGGGCCGCCTGGATGCGCGTTACCGTCTGGGCAAGAGCCATTATGTGTCCCTGATGGGGAATCTCTCCTACGACTTCTATACCTTCCGGCAGTTCGAGTACGGCGAGTGGCTCTATGGCCTGGGCGCGGGCTATGCCTACGAGACGGTGGTGGGCCCGCTCAAACTGCAACTGTACTGGTCGTCCCTTTCCAAGCGTGTGGGCGCCTATTTTTCCCTGGGATTCAATTTCTGAGAAGGATGGAAACGGCTCAATGTCTTTCCCGGCTCCAGCGGCTGTGCTCCCGGGCCGAGTATTGCCGGAGCGACGTGCGCCGCAAGGCCTTGCGCGACCTGGAAGGGAACGAAGCGGCGGCCGATGCCGTGGTGGAGGCCCTCGTGCGTGAACGCTACGTGGACGACGCCCGTTACAGCCGGGCCTTTGCGCGGGAAAAGGCGTCCCTGCAGGGCTGGGGCCCGGTGAAAATCCGTTTTCAACTGCGGGGGAAGGGGATTGCCGATGCCCTCATCGATGACGCCCTGGAAGAAGTGGACACCGATTCTGCCGCCGATAAGCTGGAGCGGCTGCTGGCTGCCCGGTCCCGTCAGTTGGAAGGGGATCCCCAAAAGCGGCTCAAACTGCTGAAGTTCGCCCTGGGGCGCGGTTATGCCTATGATCAGGTGGAGCAGGCCCTGGCCCGCCTCAAAGAAGGCGGTTCCCGCTAATAATCTTCGATGTTATAGCGCATGAGGATGTCCATGTGCATGTAGTTGTCCGTCTTGTCGGGCAGGCGCTGGAGGACGATGCGGTCTGACAGGGCCTGGATGGCCTGTTGCAGCTGCTCTTCCGGATGCTGGGCGATGAGCATGGTGACGGTGCCCCGCCGCAGGGCGGACAGGTTGGCCCCCAGGTTGTCAAATCCCACCACCCGCCGCGCGGCGACCGGGTGTCTTTCCAGATAGGGGACGATGAGGTGGATGCGGGAATTGAACATCACGATATGGCGCACGTCCGGGAATTCGGTGAAGAAGGCATCCAGGGCGGCGTCTGTGGCCGCGGGGTCCGACGGGTCGATGAACAGGCTCCGGATGGTGCAGGCGGGATTGTGCTCCAGCATGTAATCCATGAAACCGGCGCGGCGATGCACGGTGGGGTCCGACTGCCGCTGCTTGTCCCGCATCACCCGCACGATGAGCACCTCTTTCACGCTTTCCCCGCCGGTGAGCATGTCGGCACACAGATAGCCGCTTTTGTAGGCCGGAATGCCGAAAAAGGCCAGGTAGCCGCTTTCCTCCGGCTTGGTATCCACAAAAACGTAGGGGATTCCCCGCTGACGCAGGACTTGGGTGAAAACCTGGGTTTCGTACTGGAACATGGGGGCGATGACCACCCCGTCCGGTTCGCTTTCGAGCAGGGCGGCCCAGGTGCTGCGGAATGAGTCGGCGCTGTACTGGTCGTAAGTGAACACCCGGGCCACCACGGCCATGGGCTTCATGAGGGCCTCGGCTTTGCGCACGCCGCTTTCGGCCAGTTCCCAGTAGGAACCCGGTTCCGGGGAGGGGAGAAGGACCGCCACGGTGCGCTCTTTTCCCTTGGCCAGCAGGGAGGCATACAGGTTGGGTTCGTAGCCCAGTTCCCGGATGACGGCCATCACTTTTTCGTAACTTTTCCGGGAAACTTCTCCGCGGTTGTGCAGGACGCGGTCCACGGTCCCTTTCGAAAGACCGGTGAGGCGGGCGATGTCGTTGATGGTGGTTTTTTCCATGGCGGCCGGGCTGTGAGTACCCGGCAAAAGTACGAAAAAATATTGACCCGTACAAAGAATTGTTTTGAAATTTTCGTGCTCGGTAACGGATGCCTCCCAGTGCGCTGGAAGGTCGATTTTGAAATTTGTTGAAAAAATTTCCGTGCACGGTAACGGAAAATCGAAATAAAGTCCTATCTTTGTGGCGTAACCTGTAGAACCGATAGCCAATGAACGCCTTCAAATGGACCCTTCTCGCAGCCGGAATCCTGTTTCTGGCCGCCTGTTCAAGCGCTCCTTTCTCCATGCCCCGCGTCCAGGAGCCTTCCATTCCGTCCCGCCAGGTGGTGCTCACGGATTTTGGCGGCGTCGGGGACGGCGTTACCCGCAATACCGAGGCCTTCAGCCAGGCCATCGAGGCCCTGGCCCAGAAGGGCGGTGGAACGCTGGTGGTCCCCGCCGGCATCTGGCTCAGCGGTCCTGTCGGCCTCAAAAGCCATATCCGCCTCTATCTGGAAAAAGACGCGATCCTCTGCTTCGATCCGGATCAGTCCCTCTATCCCATCATCGATACCAATTTCGAGGGCCTGGACGTGAGGCGCTGCCTGTCTCCCATCCATGCCGAGGGGGCCACGGATATTGCCATTGCCGGCGAAGGCATCATTGACGGAAACGGGGATGCCTGGCGGGAAGTGAAACGCCGCAAGGTGGGGGATGACCACTGGAAGGCCCTCCTGAAAAGAGGAGGCGTGCTCTCGGAAGACGGCAAGGTCTGGTTCCCGGATGAAGGATACCGGAAAGCCCGCGCCACGGCCGGTTCCCTGAACAAACCGTCCGACGACCTGGACGAGCTGGAAATCAAGACCTTCCTCCGGCCGGTGCTCGTGAGCCTGCGCCAGTGTGAGCGGGTGCTCCTGGAAGGGGTTACCTTCCAGAACTCACCCTGCTGGAACCTCCATCCGCTCTGGTGCAAGCATGTAACCATCAGAAATATAACTGTTCGCAATCCGCACTATTCCGCCAACGGGGACGGCATTGACATTGACGGCTGTGAGAACGTGATTCTGGAGGATTCCAGTTTTGACGTGGGGGACGACGCCATCTGCATCAAGTCGGGCAAGGACGAGGACGGCCGCCGGCACGGCATTCCCTGCCGCAACATCGATATCCACGGCTGCACGGTCTATCACGGCCACGGCGGCTTCGTGATTGGCAGCGAAATGAGCGGAGGGGTGGAGAATATGTGGGTGAGCGGCTGCCGTTTCCTGGGTACGGACGTGGGCCTGCGTTTCAAGAGCACCCGCGGCCGCGGAGGCCTGGTGCAGGGCATCTGGTGCGACCACATCTATATGAAAGACATTGTGGCGGAGGCCATAACCTTTAATCTATATTACGCGGGCGTAGCCGCCACGGAAAGGGCGGAGGCCGATACGGATTTATCCTTGCCTGCCGTAGATGAGACTACGCCGGAATTCCGGGATTTCCACTTCTCCGATATCGTGTGCTCCGGCGCCAAGCAGGCCATCTACGTGAACGGCCTGCCGGAACTGCCGCTTGCCGGAGTCTCTTTCCGGGACTGCCTTTTCACCGCCAAGAAAGGCGTGGAAGTGCACAATGCCCAACCCATTACCTTTGACAATGTAATCGTAAACGGCAAGGCTCTCTAATGAAACGTATTCTTTCCCTCATGTCCATTTGGCTGACAGCCAGTTCTTTTACTACCGTCCATCTGATGGGGGACAGTACCATGGCCGAAAAAGACCTGCCCAAGGCGGGGCTGGAACGCGGCTGGGGGATGATGCTGCAGAACTTCCTGGACCCTTCGGAGGCAACGGTCATCAATTACGCCCAGAACGGCCGCAGTACCAAGAGTTTCATCGACCTGGGTCTTTGGGACAAGGTCTATGGGGCGGTACAGCCCGGAGATTACGTGTTCATCCAGTTCGGTCACAACGATGCCAAGGAGAGCGATCCTTCGCGTTACGCCGCTCCATGGGGGGCCTATCAGGACAACCTGCGCCGCTTTGTGGACGGGGTGCGTGAAAAAGGCGGCATTCCGGTGCTGCTTACGCCCATCGCCCGCCGTTGGTTCAAAGGCGGGGAACTGGACCGGAACTGCCACGGAGACTATCCCGCCGCCATGCAGGCGGTAGCGGCCGAAAAAGGCGTGGTCTGCCTGGATATGACCACGCCCACGCTGGATTGGATCGAGTCTTTGGGCGACGAAGCCTCCAAAGCTTATTTTATGATTTCCACCGGCAAGGACGACAACACCCATCTGGTCCCAGGCGGTGCCCGCAAGGTGACGGAACTGGTCTGTGATGGGATCCGGGCGCAGCTGCCGGATCTGGCCAGGCACCTGGTCTATTACCACATTGTCATATCGGCCGATGGACATGGCGACTATCAGACCGTGCAGGAAGGCGTGAACGCCATCCCGGACTACAGTCATCAGGAAATCACCCGGGTGCTCATCCGCAACGGGGTGTATAAGGAAGAGATCTCCATCCCTCATACCAAGTTCCGCGTGCATTTCAAAGGCGAAAGTGCGGAAGGCACGCTCCTTACCTACGACAAATACGCCAAAAAGCTG
>JAEEGK010030854.1_pt1 | contig 10597 bp, 8 predicted proteins | sample 8958771 | NCBI WGS metagenome assembly JAEEGK01 (sample SAMN16246547, study PRJNA631951) | gut metagenome | biome: gut microbiome; feature: rumen; material: SC-attached | host: Bos | place: Iran: Karaj | collected 2018-10 | reverse complement strand
AGACCTACAAGCTCAATCGTGCCGCCGAGATGATACGCGAAGGCAAGGAGAAACTCTCCTACATCGCCGAGCTCACCGGCTTCTGCGGTTCCTCCCATTTCGCTGCAAGCTTCAAGAAGCAGTTCGGCGTGCTCCCCAGCGAATACGCCACCCACCAAGATTGAAGAATGTCATCCCAAGTTAGTAAGACATGGGGTTATACGAAGAAATAACAGGCAAAAAACTGAAATAATACCCCAAAAGCTCGCTATTATTTCCGAAATGCAGTAAATTTGCAGCGTTTCAAAAACAAAAAATCATGGCTACTATCAACGTTTACGAACAGTATTTCAAGGCCGACTGCATAGCCAATGGTGTGCAGCGTCATGCCGCCTCCGTGCTCCTCATCTCCGACTCCGAATGCGGCAACATCCGCTACGAGGTTGCAGTCAACTTCTTCCCCCACAATGCGGACGACGACTTCGCCATCTCCTACGATGCCTACTACTCCCGCATCGTCTATGAGGCCTCGGGGCGCCGCTCGAAGAAGCGCGAAAAGGAGTTCCTGGACAACCTACGCACCGTCGCTGACGAGCTTGCCGCCGAAGTCCAGGCCACCATTTTCTGGGATCAGCCCCTTATCGAAGCACGAAGAGGATAACGAAAACCTGCAAAATTACGCAAAAAGGGACCTATTCGATCGCGTGAGGCGACAAATACGGCAGGAACTTGCCCCTTCTGTCGCGAATGGGGCCACCTGTCGCCATGACCGATGAAGAAAATGACGAAAAAATTTGGAACAGTCGAAAAAACCCCGTACCTTTGCACCGTCAAACAACGAAAAAAGCTGTTCGGCAAAACAGAATGTCAAACAAAAATCACATACTAAAAAATAAAACAATGAATACAAAAAAAACTCTTCTGATTGTTACCGCCCTCGCATTGTGCGGCTCCGTAAGTGCACAAACATCCTATTACAACACCCGTCATGAAGTTGCCGTTGCCGTTGGTACAGGCGCAACGACTGAAATCTTTAGTGGTCTGGCCGACTTTGCTTCCATCGGAATCGAAGCTGCCATCTCGACCGCCATCACGGGAGGCTTGACCACAGCCTACTACACCTATGGCGACGAGCATTACATCCCAACCATCTCGGCAGAATACTACTACCACGTCAACCCATATATTGGCCTCGGTGGCATCGTGGCCTTCAACGGAATGAGTCGCGATATGTACTACACCTGGAAGGACAACACCAGCAATACGGAACACACGAAGCTCAGTGGCAAGGCCAAGCGCTACAACTACAGCGTCCTGCCTGCCATGAAGGTCGATTGGCTGCGCAAGAAGTATATCGGACTCTATTCTAAGGCTGCCCTGGGTATCAGCATCATGTGCGAGAGCCAGAAAGACGATATGGAAAAGGCTGAAAGCACCGACTATAGCGACACAACTGTCATCCCCAACATCCAGCTCACGTTTATCGGTTTCGAAGCAGGTTCGGAGACCTGGCGCGGATTCGCAGAGTATGGTTTCGGCGAGCAGGGTATCCTCAGCGCAGGATTAAGATATAAGTTCTAACACAACGACTACACCGTTTCCTTTGATCTATGGAGTCAGGGAGTACAGGAGTCACATTGGCCGATCAGCCAAACTCCTCATCTCCTTCGACTCCTTAACTATTTTTTTTAGGACTTCAAGGGCTTATAGAGCCGAAAATGATTTGGATGAAATATTTTGCCTTGAAAATTTGGAGGATTGGAAAAAGTTCCATACCTTTGCAGCGCAGATTTAGATAATTTCATACAATAACCACTTATTCATTGAATGGTCACTTAACGACATTGAACCAATTTGAGGCCCTAATGCCAAACAGTAACCACAAACTGAAACTATATATTATCTCCCACATTCTATGAAACATCTCTCAAACCTAATCGCATTGTCGCTCCTATTGGCGAGCAATGCAGCGATGGCACAGGAAGTGAGTGTCGATGACGCCAAGAGCAACGCCCTCGAATTCCTTTCCAGCAAGACCGCAGGCACCCGGCGTGCCAAGGGGCAGCAGGTGGCACAGGATCTCTCCCTGGCCTACACCTCGAAAAGTGAAGCAAAGACCTGCTTCTACGTGTTCAATGTCGGCAACGACGAGGGTTTCGTCATCGCAGGTGGCGACGAATCCGCCCGTCAGATCCTCGGCTATTGCGACCATGGCACGTTCGACTACGACAAGGCACCCGACAACTTCAAGTGGTGGCTCGGACAATATACCGAGCAGATTGCCCGGGCAGAGAAGGCTGGGCAAACAGATGCACGCAGGGCGAAGGCTGCAACCAATCGTGCGCAAATAGACCCTTTGATCCAGGTGAAATGGAGTCAAGAAGAACCTTATAATAGTAAAATTGTAGGAATTGCCGAAGATAATACAGAATCGACGGGGTTTGTCACTGGTTGTGTAGCCACAGCCATGGCCCAGGTGATGAAGTTCTGGGAATGTCCGACCAAGGGCAAAGGAAGTTATAGTTATCAGAATAATGGCCTTACCTTCTCCGCAAATTTCGGCAACACGACCTACGACTGGGCAAATATGCTCCAAACCTATAAAGGATCCGAGACTGGAGCAACCGCAGATGCTGTGGCAACCTTGATGTTCCATGCAGGCGTGTCGGTTGAGATGGATTACGGAGTCGATGGATCAGGAGCGAACTCCGAAGAAATCGGATATGCGTTGGCCACCTACTTTGGTTACGACAAATCGGTGCGCAATGAATTCCGCGACTATTATTCCAACGAAGCCTGGGAAGATCTTGTGTATAATGAACTCAAAGCCGGGCACCCTGTTCTATATAGTGGACAAGCTGCAAATGGTGGCCACGAATTCATTTGCGATGGTTATGATAAATCGCACGAAATGTTCACATTCAACTGGGGTTGGAACGGCTGGTGCGACGGAAGCTATCCTCTGACTGGTACTGGCGCACTTCAACCCAATGGGAACGGAATCGGTGGTGCTGGCAATGGCTCTGCCTACACGGACGATCAGATGATTACTATCAATGTGATGCCCAATCAAGGAGGCTCAGAAAATGTTCATCTGGCTCAAATTGATCAATCAAATCGTGGCCATGACAATGCTATGTATCTGAAAGTAGGCAGCAATACGTATGATACGAATTATGATTATACTCATTCAACAAATAGTCAGGCTTTTTACCTGTATTCTACCTATAGAAATATCAGTTGCATAGCTGAAAGTTATGACATTGGTGTGAAAGCTGTTGAAAAAACCACTGGTATCTGCTATTATTGGAAGAGTAATAGTGGTGCACTTCCAAGGGGTTATTATTATCCTGATCCTCAACCATTCTATTTTTATCCCAATCAGCTCACGTATAATGGCGTTTATGAATTACGTCCTGTATGTCGTGTAGAAGGTGGCACAGATGCCGACTGGACGGAGATAGATATTCTGCCAACTGAGACTTATCCGACCCTGACAGTTTCGGGCGCTATGAATCCTGAGCCCGTTGACATTACCTTCGCTGTTGAAGAGAATACGGTTCAGGTGGCACGAACGCTGCAGATTACGCATAACAGCAACTATACAGGTGCCGTTACCTATACTTCAAGCAAACCAAGTGTTGCCACCGTGGATGAAAACGGCCTTATCAAAGGTGTTTCTGTAGGCAAAGCTACAATAACCGCTCATGGACAACAAGAGGGTTATTATAATGAAACGACAACAACTTTCGACATCACAGTTACTGCTTTGATAAAGGAAAATGTTTCGTTCGAAATAAGTGCTACCAGTGTCAGAGAAGGTAAAACTGTCCAGATTACTTGGAATGAGGATTATGACGGGACTCCTGTATTCTCCAGCAGCGATGAATCGATAGCTACTGTGGACGAATCGGGCCTTGTAACTGGCATCAGCGATGGTACGGCAACAGTCACCGCAACAGCTCCTGCTACCACATTCTTCAATGAGACTGTGAAGCAGTTCACCGTCCGAGTTGTAGGTGGAGGAGTTGTAATGGCCGAAGCACCCTATTTCAATAATGATAATAATGTGTATGAAGATGATCAAGTATTGCATTACGAGGTAATGAACGCTACCTCAGAGGCAGCGAGTGTTATGGTTCGTTTCTTGATTTACGTTGATAATTGGCGTCTGGGGTACACAATTGATTTTGGCACTGTTCCTTCTGGTATGACTATATCAAGTTCGTTAGACCTTGATCCCTGGATCAGCCAATATGATGTTTCCTTCAAACCAAATAATGAATATAAGATTTTTATGTTCAAGGATAGAAACCAGGAAGAACCCTATGAGTATCCCTCCGTCACCTTCACCTACCGCAACAAGCTGACGGTAGATTACAGTATTGGCACATCGGGCTATGGCACACTTATCCTCCCGTTCAATGCCGAACTGCCCGAAGGCATGACAATCTATAGCTGCTCCTCAGTCGATGAGAACGGTGTGCTGACGCTGGTAAAAGGAAGCAGCATCGAGCGCAACAAGCCCTATATCGTGAAGGCAGCCTCTGGCTCGAGCTATCAGTTCGAGGGTCCCGAAGCCATCGATGCCGACAAGCCATCGTTCCAGGAAGGCATCCTCGTCGGAGCTGTCGCCAACAATGTGCCTCTCCAGAAGAACACCGACTACATCATGCAGGTACACGACGGCAATGCTGCATTCTATAAATATACGGGCACAAAGTCCGATGATCCTTCGGAGAACGACAGCAAGGGCAATCGTCTGGCCAAGCAGTTCCGCGCCTTCATTCGCCTTGACAGCTCCAATAATGCTCCCAAGTTCAACCTGCCGGGCTTCTACGACGAGGAGACCGATGGCATCTCCACCATCACTTCAGATGGCCACATGCCCGCTGGCATCTACAGCATCGACGGCAAGCGCCAGAGTGAGTTCCAAAAGGGCCTGAACATCCTCATCCTCGAGGACGGTACTGCCCAGAAGGTCTTTGTAAAATAAACTATTATAGTGCGGAGTTAACTGTAGTTAGCGGGAGTTAACGGATGCTTCTCTCGGACGTGACCGAACGGAAACAAGGTATCGTCCGTTAACTCCCAATAACTCCCGATAACTCTCATTAACTCCCATAAAAAAAAATCAACTCCTTATGAAAAAGCAATACAATACCCCCTACGTGAATCTGCATCATGTGCGGACCTCGGACGTCATCGCCACCTCCGACCCGCAATTGTCTGATGATCCGTCCGATGGCGGCAGCCAGCAGATCAAGCGCAATTCTGATTGGGATGAATATGAATAATTCCGATTGACACGCACTTATACATCATACATTAGCAATCACCGCTGCAGCCCTTTCGCTGCAGCGGTGATTTTTTAATAGATGATGCAGGGTGACGCGACAAATTCGGAAGGGGTTCGTCGCATCTGTCGCGATATCGGGCACCTGTCGCTATATCCGGATGAAAAAGTCGGAAGATTTCTTGCACACCCCACATGAATGCCCTATCTTTGCAGCGCGAAAACAAAAAATACAGAAAAGCAATATCGAAATGAAACGTACAATACTGATGGTTGTAGCCGCCATACTGGTTACAATGAGCGCAGGGGCACAGAAGATAGTTCCCGGTATGCGCATGGAGATTGGTGACGAGGATCGCGACCATGCCGAGTTCTCGCTCTTCACCTACATGGATGACGACGAGACCTTCGGCTACTACCTCAGCCTCGGTCGAATCACCCACTACCTGGGCCTCATCCGCGACGATATCACCGATGCGTCCATCGATGGCATCAAGGAGACCTGCATCTGCCTGGGCGGCACCTACGACGAAGCCTACACCGCTCTCAGCAACCTGCTTGCCCTCTACGACCAGGACGAGGGCACCACAACCGAGTTCCAGTCACGGGCATGCGCAGGCGGCGAACGTCTCGGCGATGCGACCACAACCTCCTGCCAAGTGAAGAAGAAGGGTCTCGGAGGCAAGCAGCTCGAGTTCTTCTTCAGCAGCGGCGACAAAAAGGCCCACACCTATCTGCCCAAGCAGGTCGTCAAGGACTTCCGTCAGGACCTGAAGTTCGACAAGAAGCTCCATCCGAAACAGCATAAGTAAATCAATAAATAGTAGTTGTATTAATCTATTACCTCAGCATGCCCTTCAAGTTTTCTTGGGGGGCACGCACTATTTTTGATGTGTACACCATACGAAGGGATTGTCAAAACGACAACCCCTTTCTGAAACTTTTGTCCCGGAGGCTTTCATTGTTTCGATGAAAACCTTGTAAATCAATGGCTTGTTGCTTTTGCTTGGATTGGAGCCTGGAATAGCTTATTGAAGAAAAATGAGAAATGAGAAATGAGAAAATGAGAAAATGAGAAATAGGTGGCCGGTGAGCCTCTTGATGTCAATGGGAGAAGAGGTTTGTCCAGGAGGCTTGCCCGAAAACGAGGCAAGCTTTGTAAATCAGTTGATTAAGGAGTCATTTTAATTTTTCCATTTTGGAAAATTTCCTGAATTCCAGCGACTTGCAGTTCAATTCTAACGATTCGTTCGAATTCCTGTGTTTCAAGATGTTAGATTCAGTAATACAATGGCGAGGCTTTTTCCATTTTAGAAAAAGCCTTGAATCAGTGGCTTTTAACGTTTCGTTCGAAGCCTTGAATTCCAGCGTCTTGTAGTCCTTTTGATGATTTGACGTTTGAAAAATATGAAAAAATTGTTTTTTGAGTAGTCACACTCCGTGCGGGAAAATTTCGTGGAATTAATAAAAGAAATAATAAATAAAAGAAATAAAAGAAATTTTTCACCGGTGTTTCTAACGATTTGTCAACCCCTGATACATCTCGAAGAGGCGGGCGACGCAATCAACTACCTCCTCACCAAGCCCCTCCACGCGCCGCAGCGCCAGGATCCTTCCGACCCCACGCTCTTCACCCTCCGCTGCTATCCCACCGACGACCTCATGTACGCCATCCTCAGCCATGGCCGCAAGCTCGAAGTCCTCGAGCCTGAGGAGTTCAGAAGGAGGATCAGGGAGGAGGTTGAGGGGATGAAGGAGGGGTATGAGGAATAAAGCATCTTTATAGAAAAGCCCATAATACAAAATGTTCAGCCTCGTTAATAGGGCAGAACATCATATATTTGCAAGCTGATTGGTGCTAGTGCTGCAGAGGTGATTATTACAACTGGTTTGCCTCTTTAAGTTTATTGAGTAATTTATCGTCTATCTTGTCCTTGTATTGGGGAAGACTTGCAAATTCGTCAAGTAATTCTACTATTTTTTTATTATGAAATACACTGCCAATTAAAAATGTTGGTGCATAAATAGGTAGAAACAAGCCAATGATCCAAACAAACAACCATTCAAAATATGAAAAGTATTTATTTAAATAATAATAATAAAGAAATATCGAAATAACAATAGCCAAAACGAAGGAGATTAGTAAAGCAGTTTTCCATAAATTATATTTTTTTACTTTTCTATCTTTGAGGAATGTTTCAAAAGCTTGTAAAATTTCCTTGTCCTTTTCTTCTCTTTCTTTTTCTTGTATCTTTACTAGAATTATTCTCTTTTCCTCTTCCAATGCCTTCCTCTCCTTCTCCTCAAAAAACAGCATCAACTCACTATAGGTCTTGGGAGCGAAGTTCTTGCTATTATTCTCCTCGATAAGAAAAGAGCACTTATTTGTTCCATCCACCTGAAGAGCCAGCAGCATATCGTCGTACATGCCAGGATGAACCATATACGACTGGTCGGAAGCAGAGATGATGATGGTCTTGTCTGTAGGGTCATACTCCCAATTGCCCTTCGTGACACGACCCGAGAGGATGATATTGATTGTACCATCCTCCTTGAACTTATACACCTCTTTCTCGCCTCCATCATTGAAGACGATCCAAGGCCGATTGCATATCTTCGTCTTGACATCCAGCGTCTCACTATATCGCTTATAGCGATTGATGGTGTCGAATAGGTAGAGTTTCATAGACTATATTTTGTTTTATCGCCGCAAAAATACAACTTATTTTTAACATTTCCAAATTATTGCTAACAATTATCTCCTCCACCACGTTCAAGAACATACGAAAACGAGTCAATACACTTGTTTTTGCACATTACAAGCTCATACACTTGCATTTTTTATTATCTCTCAGTCACTACTTCCTTAAACTTGCTATAGAACGGATGATGACGATATGCATAGCCTGTTCCTATTGGGACATAGAGTGTGATATTCGAAAGATCGAGACTAGTAAAAGACAAAGCACTTAAATCAATTGGTTTCTTGTGTCTCAGATGAAATTCAACAAGGCTGGTACAGCCATTGAATACCCCTTTGCCAATTTCGGTTATACTGCTAGGGATCTTTATCGAAGTGAGACTCGTGCAGCCCCAAAAGGCCCATTCCCCAATTTTATTAACTCTATTCGGAATCTCTATCGAAGTGAGGCTCGTGCAACGAGAAAAGGCACCACGACCAATCTCAGTAACTCCGTCTGGAATCTCTATTGAGACAAGGTCAGTGCTGCCAGAGAAGGCCCATTCCCCAATCTTACTCACACTGCGAGGAATCTCTATCGAGGTGAGGCTGGTACAACCTAAGAAGACGCCCCCCCCGATTTCAGTTACACCATCAGGAATCGTTATTTCATTCTTACCTCCTAGAATAGCAATCAGAGTTCTCAAATCCTTCGAGTAAAGGGCATCATCCTTTGAACAATAATTCGGATTATTATCATCTACGATTATTCCTTTAAGACTTGTGCAACCAGAGAAGGCACCAGACTCTATATTAGTTACATCTTCTGGAATCTCTATCGAAGTGAGACTGGTGCAGCCAGCGAAGGCCCAATCCCCAATCACAGTCACGCTATGAGGTATCTCTATCGAAGTGAGGCTCGTGCAGCGAGAAAAGGCTCTAGAACCAATCTCAGTCACGCTGTCTGGAATCTCTATCGAGGTGAGGTTCGTGCAGCGAGAAAAGGCTCTGGAACCAATCTCAGTCACGCCGTCTGGAAACACTATCGAGGTGAGGCTCGTGCAGCTCTCGAAGGCACTAGAACCAATCTCAGTCACACTGTGCGAAATCTTTATCGAGGTGAGGCACGTGCAACCACGAAAGGCATCCTGCCCAATCTTAGTCACGCTGTTAGGTATTTCTATCGAAATGAGGTTCGTGCAACCATAGAAGGCACCACACCCAATCTCAGTCACACTGTCAGGAATCTTTATCGATACTTTACCCCCAGGAAACGCAATCAATCTTGACATATCCTTCGAATAAAGTACTCCATCCTTTGAACAATAATTTGTATTACCTTCATCAACGATAATTTCCTTCAAGCTGAAGCACCTAGCGAAAGCACAATATTTTATCTCAGTCACACTTTCAGGAATCTTTATCGAAGTGAGACTATTGCAGCCACAGAAGGCATTATCATTCTCCAAGAATACGGTGGGCAAAAATCTCGTAGTGTCGCCTATTTTACCAATCTTAGTTACCCCCTTGGGAATGACTATAGCGCCTGCATAGTCCTTTCGGCATCTAATGACAGTTTTGCCATCTTCGCTCAATGTAAGATAATCGTTTTGATCCATATTGTGACTATTTAAGTTTGTACTTTATTTTTCGTCGCAAAAATACGCCTTTTTTGCGACAAATCCAAATATTTGCCCACTTTTCTTCCTCCTCACTTCGTCAACCCCCGATACATCTCGAAGAGGCGGGCGACACAATCATTCTCGGTAAATGTACTCTTGACGGGGAAGCCGTAGGCGTCCATGACGGCGCGGTCGTTGTCCTGATGGGCACGACGCAGTTCGGGGGGCATAGTCACTTCGCCGTAGAGGTCAGCCAAGGAACTATCGGGATAGAGGGCGCGGGCTTCGAGGATGGCTTGTGCTGTCTGCTCGATTCTTCCACTTCTCAGCAAAAGCCTTTGCCGCTATCTTCTGCTATGATGGTATGATTTAATCAACGCCGCAAAGATACATCTTTTCATCGACACAACCAAATTTTCGAAGCAAATTCTTCCAATGGACGAAAAAAAGTGTATGGGCAGGCTTTGAGCAAAACGCTCAAAGCCTTGTATGCCAGTGGATTGAATGACGATGCGAGGATAGAAGAGGCTTTCCCCGTTTTAGAGAAAGCCTTGTAAATTAGATGATTATAGAGTCGGTTTAATTGCCCTGTTTTAGGGCATTTCCTGAATTTCAGCGTCTTGCAGTCCTTTTGACGATTTGACATTTGAAAAATTTGAAAAAATAAATTTTTGGGTAGCCCACCAAACGAAGGGGTTGTCAAAACAACAAGCCCTTTTGAATTCTTTGTCCCAGAGGCTTTCATCGTTTCGATGAAAGTATTGTAAATCAGAAACTTGCAAATTATGCTTGATTTGGAGACTGGAATTGCTTTATGAAGAAAAATGAGAAATGAGAAAATGAGAAATAGGTGGTCGGTGGGTTCATTGAAAGGAAGGTGAAAATGGCAGACAACCTCGACCCAATGGCCTGGTTGTTTCTGCCGGAAAATGAGCTGCCTCAATGGCAGCAGAAAATTGCACTTCGTGCAGAAAATCCATCCGGACCCTAAGTATATCAGTATACGGACGAGCAAATATT
>JAEEGK010030853.1_pt1 | contig 10598 bp, 10 predicted proteins | sample 8958771 | NCBI WGS metagenome assembly JAEEGK01 (sample SAMN16246547, study PRJNA631951) | gut metagenome | biome: gut microbiome; feature: rumen; material: SC-attached | host: Bos | place: Iran: Karaj | collected 2018-10 | reverse complement strand
TATGTGAACGACCACAAGCCCACGCACTTGGTGATCATGGCCTCTTCCAGCGCCCTCGGCGACTATCACACGGGCGGTGCGGGTTCGGTCCTTTACCTGGACGAACTGGGCTTCACCTATTAGCGGCCTCCCGCCGGGAACCGTTCGTATCTCAACAAGTCAAACACAAACGTTCAAGAAATGGAAGTATCAATCACGCCCGAAGGTGCGTCCCTGGTCTGCGTCTTGCGCGGCCGGCTGGACACCCCGTCCTCCCAGGATGTCCTCAATGCCGTCCAGCCCCTGCTGGAGCAGGCGGACAAGGAGATCATCATCGACTGCCGGGACCTGGAGTACATCAGCAGTTCCGGGCTGCGCATCCTCCTGATGCTCAGGAAGGAAACGGGCCGGAAGGGCGGCCGGCTGGTCATCCGCGGCATCCGCGAAGCCATCCGCCAGGTTTTCCTGATGACCGGTTTCTACAACCTGTTCGAAATCCGGGAGGCATGATGGAAGATTATGGTCTGGACCTGCACGGCCGGATGATCCTGGAAGAGTTCCGGGAGCTGGAGCCCGTCCTCTTCAAGATGAAGGACACGGTCCTCTCGCTGATCCGGAAGGACATCGCCGACAAGGGACTGATGGTCACGGCGACGGAGGCCCGGGTCAAGCAGGAGCAGAGCCTGGCCGGGAAACTGGAGCGGAAAGGGTCCAAATACGCGACGGCGGAGGACATCACCGACCTTCTCGGCGTCCGGGTCATCACCTTCTACAGCGATGACGTGGACAAGATCGCCGCGATGGTCGAGAACCTGTTCGACATCGACCGGGAGAACTCGGTGGACAAGCGGAAGATGCACCATCTGGACAGCTTCGGCTACAATTCCCTCCACTATATCTGCCGGATTCCGGCGGCGGTCTGCAGCGATCCGGACTGCCCGCGGATGAACGAGATTCCCTTCGAAATCCAGATCCGGACGGCCCTGCAGCACGTCTGGGCGACCCTTTACCATGATTCCGGCTACAAGTCCGGCGTAGAGATCCCGGTCGGTTACCTGCGGGACATGAACCGCCTTGCGGGGATGCTGGAGCTGGTCGACGAGCAGTTCTGCCGGATCCGTACGGGCATCAACGACTACCGCCGGCGCGTCCAGGCACTCGTCGCCGACGGCTGCCTCGAAGAGGTGGAACTGGACGGCGACACCTTCAAGAGTTACCTGGCGATGCAGCCCTTCGACCACCTGAACCGGCGGATCGCGGCGCTCAACCAGGCGGAGATTCAGGATGTCTCCCTCCAGAAGTTCCTGCCGGTGCTGCGCGGGCTCGGGATGAAGACGCTCGGGGATGTGGACCGGATGGTCAAGGAATGCTCGGAGGATGCCTACCGGCTCGCCGCCTACCAGCTCGGGGTCACCGACATCGACATCATCACCTCGACGGTCGCCCCCCAGAACCTGTGCCTGGTCTATGTCCTGCGGAAGGGCGTCGGCCGCGCCGGCCTGAAATATGTCTTTGACACCCTGAACGGGGAATCGGCCGGGAACGAAGCCCTTTCCGAGATGGTCTATGCCCAGGCGGAAGAAATGAAAATGATTGAGTAACACTTGCTTCCATGGGATATAACGCTTCATTGGATACCTCCCTGCTGGACAGGGCCATCGAATTCGCCGTGCGCGCCCATGCGGGAACCGAGCGGCGCGGCAAGGGCTTCCCGTACATCGTCCATCCGATGGAGGCGATGGCCATTGTCGCAACGATGACCCCCGACCAGGAGGTCCTCGCCGCCGCCGCGCTCCACGATGTCGTCGAGGATACGGATGTGACGGTGGAGGAGATCCGTGCGGCGTTCGGCGACAGGGTCGCATCCCTGGTGGCCTGCGAGAGCGATATCGTACTGGCGGAACTGTCGGAGGAGGCCAGCTGGCCGGTCCGGAAGCAGGCGGCGATCGACCGCCTCGCCGCCGCATCGCACGATGCGAAGGTCGTCGCCCTCGGCGACAAGCTGTCGAACATGCGGGCGATCGCCCGGGATTACGCCGTCCAGGGCGATGCGCTCTGGAACCTCTTCCATGTCAAGGACCGGGCGTCCCATGCCTGGCATTACCGGGGCCTTGCCTCTTCCCTGTCCGAACTGTCGGAAACATTTGCCTACCAGGAGTTTGTTGAACTGATTGCGCGCGTTTTCCATGATTGATGACATCCGTCCCGTCCCGATTGACCTGTCGGATTATGAATTTGCCGGCGAAGGGGCCAACGGGGCCAGCTACAACCACCGCACCGACCCGGATATCCTGCTGAAGCTCTATACCCGGGGCGACATGACCCAGCCGCTCGATGAGCTGCTGACCGCCCGGAAGGTGTTCGCGGCGGGCATTCCGACGCCCGAGCCCGGCGACCTGGTGACGGACGGGCAACGGGTCGGCCTGCGCTTCCGCCGCATCCGCGGGAAGCGCTCCTATGCCCGCGCCATCGGCGACGATCCCTCGACGGTCGGCCACTATGCCGTCCTTTTCGCCCGGATGAGCCGGCAACTGCATGCTACGCATGTGGATACGTCCCTGTTCGAGAATGTCAAGGACCGCTACCTGCGCCTGCTCGCCGCCAATCCGTTCTTCACGGATGACCAGAAGGACAAGATCGCCGCGTACATCCGCCGGGTGCCCGATACGGACACGGCCCTCCACGGCGACCTCCAGTTCGGCAATGTCATCTTTGCCGGCGACCGCCACTATTTCATCGACCTCGGCGATTTCTGTTACGGCCATCCCATGTTCGACCTCGGCATGGTCTATATCACCGGGAAACTGAACGATCCCGGTTTTACGCGGGAGGCCTTCCACATGGAACCGGAGACGGCTTCGGCTTTCTGGGATGCCTTTGCGCCCGCCTATTTCGGCCCCGATGCCGACCTCGCCGCCCTCGAGCGCGAGGTGCGGATTTTCGCCGGCCTCAAGACCCTGATTATCGAACGGGATACCGGCCGGCCGATGCCCGAGTTCCGTGCGATGCTGGAAGGAACTATATATTAGAAGATTATGAGCATCCTGAACCCGGTCCGCTGGTTTGCCCGGCAAGGCTTTCTGATTATCCTGACCGCCGCAATCATCCTCGAAGCGACGGCAGTGATCCAGTTTTATTATGCCCAGAAGGGCCTCCGGGAAGAGGCGACGCACCGGGCGGAGAGCGAACTGGAAGCGACCGGACTGGAAATCGACGACGTGATGGACCAGGTCGAATCCGCCGTCCGGAACAATATCTGGCTTGCGCAGACCCTCCTGACCTACCCGGACACGCTGCGCCATCTCCCCGAAATCCTGGTGGCGAACAATCCGGTCATCTACGGCAGTACCATCGCCCTGGAGCCGGATTACTATCCCGGCCGGGAGCGCCTGTTCTCTCCCTATGCCTACCGGGAAGGGGACGCCGTCCGGACGAAGCAGCTCGGCTCGGATGCGTATGATTACACCGCCATGGAGTGGTATGCCGATGCGAGCGAAACCGGCCATTGGAGCGAACCGTACTTCGATACGGGCGGGGGAGAGGAGATGATGACCACCTTCTCGATGCCGGTGACGGACCCTTCCGGCCGCCGCGTCGGCGTCATTACGGCGGACATGTCGCTCGAATGGCTGACGGACCTGGTGGGCGACCTGAAAGTCTATCCCGGCGCCATCAGCATGATGTTCAGCCGGACCGGCCAGGTCATGGTCTGCCCCGCCGAATCCCTCGTCATGCGCCGGAACATCGCAGAACTCACGGCTTCGATGGAGGATACCGCGGCCATCCGGCTCGGCAGGGAAATGCTCGCCGGGAAGAGCGGCAACATGCCGATCCGGGCCCAGGAAAAGGTCCGGGACGTGTTCTATGCCCCGGTCGAGCGGACAGGGTGGTCGATGGCCATCGTCATTCCGCGGGAGGAGATTTTCCGCGGGGTCAAGCGGATCGGCATGATCGTCGGATGCCTGCAGCTGCTGGGCCTGCTGATGCTGGCGCTGATCCTCTACCGGACGGCGGCCGGGCGGAAGAAACTGCAGGCTGCCGAAGAACGGAAAGAACGGATGGACAGGGAGTTGCAGATTGCCAGCGGTATCCAGATGGCGATGCTCCCGAAAGTCTATCCGCCCTTCCCGGAACGGAACGAACTGGACGTTTTCGGCTTGCTTGTCCCCGCCAAGGAGGTCGGTGGCGACCTGTTCGATTATTATCTCCGGGGCGACTCCCTGCTGTTCTGCATCGGGGACGTGTCCGGAAAGGGGATCCCCGCCTCCCTCGTAATGGCGGTGACCCGCAGCCTTTTCCGCTCCGTATCCGCCCACGACGACATTCCCGGCCGCATCGCCGGGTTCATGAACGAGTCGATGGCGGAGATGAACGACAGCAGTATGTTCGTGACCCTGTTCCTTGGCATCCTGGACCTGTCCACGGGACGGCTGCGCTATTGCAATGCCGGCCACAACGCGCCGCTGACCGTCACGGCGGACGGGCAGGCCCGCTTCCTGTCGGTCCTCCCGAACCTGCCGCTGGGCGTTGACGACCATTATTTCTTCGTGGACGAGGAATTCCAGCTCGCGCCCGGCGACACCCTTTTCCTCTATACCGACGGCCTGACCGAGGCGGAAAACGCCGGGAAGGAACTGTTCGGGGAAGAGCGTCTGCTCGGTTCGTTCGCATCCCTGGCGCCGCTGGGGGCGCACGCCCAGGTGACGCATATCGTCGATGCCGTTCATGGACACGTCGGTACGGCGCCCCAGAGCGACGACCTGACGATGCTTTCCATCAAGTATCAGGGCGTCGGCGAAGGCCCCGCGAGGGGGCGCTGGCTGCGCCTGCACAACGACATCCGCCAGCTTTCCCAACTGGCCGGATTCGTGGAATCCGTCGGGGAAGACGCTTCACTCGGGCAGACGGACGTGCTGCAGTTGAACCTGGCGGTCGAAGAGGCGGTGACGAATGTGATCATGTATGCCTATCCCGGCGGGACGGACGGACTCGTGGACATCGAGGCGGTCGTCCGGGACGGCTGGCTCGTCTTCACCATCAGCGACAGCGGCAAGCCCTTCGATCCCACGTCTGCCCGGCCGGTGGATACGTCGCTGTCCGCGGAACAGCGTCCCATCGGCGGCCTCGGCATCCACCTGGTCCGCCAGATCATGGACGAGGTGTCCTATGCCCGCGTCGAGGACCGGAACATCCTGACGCTCAAGAAGAAAGTCTAGACGAAAATCACCTCCCGACCGTGGAACAGGAACCCGCCTGCGACGACATACTGCCGGCAGGTGGGGGAGAACTGCTCCTCGGTGGAGAAGTGCAGGTGGCCGGATAGGATGCATTTGAGCAGCGGCTCCTGCCTGAGGTAGGCGATGAAATCGCGGGTGACGCCTTCAGCCTGCTGGAAGCCGTAGGTCTTGCCGCCGATTTCGGGCAGTTCCGTGTAATCGATGGGGCCCTTGTCCCGCCAGAAGCGGGTATTGGCGCGCCAGATGTCCTCGGTCATGAAGGGGACATGCATGCAGAGGACGATCGGGAGCCCTTTTTCCGCTTCCTTCCGGAAACGGGCGGCCTGGTCCTCGGTGACGTAGCCATAGACATCGTCCAGGGTGATGAAATTCACTCCGTTCGCGACCTGGGACTGGAAGCGGATGTCGAAGGGATAGACCTGCTGGAGGAGGTCGCGGGTGTTGTCCTTGTAGGCCTCCGTGTGCTCCTCCCTGGGCTCGCTGTAGCCCATGTCGGTGCTGAATTCATGGTTGCCGACCGCCCCGATGTACTCGGTGCCGAAATACTTCCGCACCAGGTCGAAATTCGCCTTGCTCTGCCAGTCGATGAGGTCGCCCGTATGGACCAGGTAATCCACGTGCTGCTTCGCCCAGGCGATCGCGTCCTGCAGCGCCTCTTCCTGATGACCGCCGAAGGTGGTCGTGCGTTTCTTGTTGAGCATCAGCTTTTTCTCGTTCTCGTGGGGGTAGGCGGCCGTCAGGTGCGAGTCGGAGATGTGCAGGACGGAGAACGGTTTCTCCAGCCCGATGTGCACGGTGGAATAACTGAGGGAAAGGCGTTCCCGCTTGCCGCGGCTGGGGAAAACTTCCGGCCGGTCTTCCGCGAAGGAGGGAAGCTGGGCCGTCGCGATCAGGGCGCCGGCGCCCGCCAGTTTCCTGAGGAAATCTCTTCTGTCTGTCATGTTTGTTAAATTCAGGTTTTTTCTTGACAGCGAAACAGCAGAAGGCCGGGGAGGTCCTTCTGCTGTTTCGTCATGTTGCCAGTCCACTATTTGGACTTGTCCTTGAGGGCTTTCTCGATCTGCTTCTGGACTTCGGGGTCACTGAGCGCCTTTTCCGCTTCGTCCATCGTCTCCTGCATGCTCTTCTGGAGACCCTGGCCGATGATGGTCCGGGCGGCGAAAGGCTTGTCCTCGCCGTTTTTCCGCTTCTCGAGCTGCTTGACATCCACCATGTAATAGGTGCCGTCCTTGATGAAGTTCCAGGAATAGCTGCCCATGTAGAGTTCGATGCCGAAGAGGGACTGGGGCTTGCCTTCGTCGAGGACGACCTCGAGGGTCTTCTCGGCCGCCGCCTCGGCGGGATCGCTCTTCTGGGTGAATCCGTAGACATTGATGCCGCCGTCGGCCGCCTTGGCCGTGGCCGCATAGACCTTCTTCACGTAGGCGATGAAATCGTCACGGTTCAGCGTGCTGTCTTTCGCCACGAAGGTCACATAGGAGGCGGACATCTCTTCGCCGAGGAAATCGTACTTGCCGGTTTCCTTGCCGTACTCGAAGTCGGGCGTCACGTCGGCGATGGGGATGTTGAAGCGTTTCTTGAACCAGAAAGAGGCCGCTTCGGCGGTGTTCTTCTCACCGTTGAAGGTGTCTTTCGCGATGTTCTCAGCCACCTTCTCGAGGTTCACTTTGCCTTCGCCTTCGTTTCCGGCGGCGGCTTTCTTGCCTCCCTTGGGGCCGCAGGCCGTAATGGCGGCGATGCAGAGGAGGGTCATCAATACTTTGCGCATGGTACAGAGGTGTTTAAGGATGAATGAATTGCAATTTCCACAAAGATAAGAAAAGAAAACGGACAAACAAATCGCGCGGGGGATACGGTTTTGGCAGACATTGCTTATCTTTGTGACGGGCGGAATGGATAAACTGGAAAATGGCTGAAGGGAAGAACGGGAATATGCATTTGGGAGCGCCGGGGACCGGTGCCCCGCTGCGGGTGCGTCCTGCCCGGGAGGAGGATGTGCCCGCCATCCTGGCTGTACTGGAGGCGGCCAAAGGCATCATGCGCGCCACGGGCAACCGCCATCAATGGGCGGACGGCTATCCTTTCGAGGCCGACATCCTGCGGGATATCGGGCGCGGCGGCGGGTATGTCGTCGAGGTTGTGGATGAAGGCCGCATCGCCGGGTATTTCGCGATGCTGCCGTCGCCCGAGCCGACCTATGCGCGCATCGAGGGCGGCGCCTGGCTGGAGGACGCGAGCCCCTATCTGGTCATCCACCGCATCGGCAGCCTGCCCGATGTGCATGGGGTCTTCCGCGCCCTGCTGGATTTCGCCCTGTCCCGCTGCCCGAACATCCGCATCGATACGCACCGTGACAACACCGTCATGCAGCATCTCCTGGAAATCAACGGCTTCCGCTATTGCGGCATCATCTATCTCGCTTCCGGCGACGAGCGCCTCGCCTATCAGCGCTGCCCGGCTTCCCCTATGATCCCATAAACGGATGACGGCAGGGGCCATCATCCGTTTACATAAAGTGTCGGGGGCTTGAATCGGTCAGGAAGGCCTTTGCGCCATCAACTCTTCCAGTTCGGCATCGGTCTTTTGGGAGACTTCGCCCTCTTTGAAGAAACGGGTGGGCAGGATGGCGAATACCTTGTTGCCGTGAAGGAAAACCAGGTCGTAACAGCCGGGCCCGACCTCTTCGGGATGAAGATAGAATGAACCCCAGGCCAGGGTCGCATCTTCGGGATCCTGGTTCAGTTCCAGTTCCTGGACATAGCCGGGTGTCTCGTCGTTCAGGGCATTCTCCAGGTAAAAACCCTGGTCCGCATGGTGCGGGAAAACCATTACCTTGATGCCGGATGCCACCGTGGCTTGCGGAAGGATCTCGACCCATTCGTTCAACTCGAAGACGGAGCAGATTCCCTCGGTCGCACAGGGCTTGCTGTTGAATTCCGTGCTGCCGGTGTGGTTGCCGGACAGGCTCAGGGCGGTCATGACGGGCTGTTCCCCATCCTTGCCGTTGACAAAGCAGAGTTTGCCGAGGGCGATTGTATCCTGGACTTGCGGGGAATTGGCGGCGGTGGCATTGGCGTCGGTGCCTGTACCGCCGGCGCCTGCATCATTGATGACGACCGCGGCTTCATCGTTTGACGGGGTTGCCTTCGTCTTTGCACCCCGGTTGAGGCAGGCTGTCGAGAGCACGGCGAATCCTGCGAGGATGAGAATTGTGATTTTTTTCATAATTATTGACTTGTGTCGGCAAGATAGCAATTATTTATGAATTCTCCGCGGGGTATCGCTTGATTCTTCAATAAGAATGCTATCTTTGTATTCAGTTAAATATGCCTATCCATGAAGAGAACGATCCCTATCCTCGCTGTCCTGTCGCTGCTGGGCTGCGGGACCGCCTGCCATCCCGAGGAAAACGGGACGGAACCGACTGAACAGACGGAACCTTCCGGGCCGACCGAACCGACCGGGCCGACCGAACCGACGGTTGTCCTTGTGACGGGAATAACGCTCAATGAAACTTCGGTGCCGCTCCTCGTGGGAGAGGGTACGACGCTCACGGCCGCAGTCGTCCCGGATAATGCCGGAAACAAGGCGGTCTCCTGGTCCTCCAGCGATGGAAGTATCGCGAAAGTGGACGGAAACGGCAAGGTAAGTGCCGTCGCCCGCGGCAAGGCCGACATCATCGTCTCGGCCCGGGACGGCAGCGGAATCTCCGCTACCTGCACGGTCCTCGTATCCAACCCCTGCCCGGAGGGCGCCATCGACATGGGCTCGACGACTGAGGAGGGAATCAAGGTCTATTGGGCACCGGTCAACCTCACGGCAACAGGCTTTGCCGGCACCCAGAACGAGACCGGCGATTATTTCGCCTGGGGCGAGACTCAGCCGTATTATACCAGCATGGACCCGCTCGTCTGGAAGGAGGGGAAATCCGAAGGGTATGCCTGGACTTCCTATCAGTGGTTCAAAGGCCAGCAAAGCGACAAGAACGCCATCGTTTCCAAATACTGCTGGAAGGAGAGCACCGGCTACTGGGGCGGAAGCGGCGAGCCGGACGGAAAGAGTGTCCTCGATCCGGAGGATGACGCGGCCCATGTCATCCTGGGAGGCAAATGGCGCATGCCCACGAACGAGGAGTTCTCCAACCTGAGAGCGGTGTGCCAGCGGAAATGGACATCGGTCAACGGCAGGAACGGGCTCCTGCTGACGGCCTCCAACGGCAACACCCTCTTCTTCCCCGGGACGGACGAATGGTGGGGATCCAACTTGTCCCGAATGCAGAATCACCAGGGTAAATACTGGTCATCATCGCTCTTGGAAGGCGGAGCCGGCTATGCCTACTTCATGGCTGCCGATGTAAACGGAATGGGACCGAGAAGCATGGCCTCCCGGGTCCTGGGAATGGCCATCCGCCCCGTTTCAGACTGATGGGTTCGGCGGAGAGAAAGCGTCGATGGAGATGGCCGTCGGTGACCGGCGGTATCTCCCCGTCATTGCTTCGCCCTCTGAAGCAAACGCCGAAGTGAAACTCAGCTCAAGCGATCCTTCCATCGTCCGTCTTCCGCCCTCCGTCTGCCACCCTACATCTGCCCCTCGGGATGCTGCCACGTCTAATGACTGCCGCCTTTTCTCACTGCGAAAGGGATTATCGCACAGGTATTTCGCGCTCAAAGCAGAAATAGGACCGGCGAATGCCCTTTCTGTACTGCGAACGCAAAAATTATCGGCAACCATCGCGCTCACAGCAGAATACAGCAGAACCGCTCCCATTCCCTCTCCGCATTCGCTCTCCGTCGCAGGCAAAAGCGGCCACTCCTGCCCGCCGCTCCGGCGAGCGACTTCCGCCGCGGGCAAAAACGGCTTCTCCTGCCCGCCGCGGCTGGGAACGCGCTCGCGTCACGTTTCATAGCAGCACGCCGGCGGCTGGATTCTGTCAATGCGTGGCGGTTAGATGGCTGTATTACAAGAAGTCACGTGGTTTTTCGGTGCGGTTGTTCGGCCGAATGATTCGGGATAAAGTTCATTGTCAAACAGATAGCTGCCACGCGTTGATCGGTTTCCGTCTGCCGCCCGGAGACTGTTGTCAGGGGTGTCGTATGAGGCACCCCTAACGACGAAAAAGCCCCTTTTTGCTGTTAGGGGTGTCAGCCGGAGCACCACTGACGACACCCTGGTCCTAGGCCCCCTGAATGAGTTTGTCTCCAAGCCCGGTCTAGCCATTATGGCCATGAGAAATCAGGGAGTTACGAAGAAAAAGAAAGCGGACAAACCGTCGTTTCCGATGATTTGTCTGCTTTGGCTCCCCGAAACAGCGAAATGTTGAACCTGTGGCGGGATTTCCTCCAAGTCGTCAAGTTCATTGACGAGAATCAGGAGTGGATTAAT
>JAEEGK010030851.1_pt1 | contig 10598 bp, 10 predicted proteins | sample 8958771 | NCBI WGS metagenome assembly JAEEGK01 (sample SAMN16246547, study PRJNA631951) | gut metagenome | biome: gut microbiome; feature: rumen; material: SC-attached | host: Bos | place: Iran: Karaj | collected 2018-10 | reverse complement strand
AATTAGTGGAGCTCGCAAGGTTGAATGGGTCATCCAGCACCTTAACACAGGGTCGTGCATTAGCTCCATTTTGCATGGTCCCGACCAAAAAAAACATTTCCTCCTGAGTAGAACACATCGTCATATCTCTCAAGAGATAGGTTTGGATATATTTGGTGTAATGTAAGAGTGGGGCTGGGATTCATAACATTATTAATCTCCAGAAAAACCTCATGTGAGCCAGATAGGTCATCAAGACCAATGGAGACCACCTTGAAATATCCACCAATCTCATAGGCAGTCAGTCGACGCAAATAATATATTTCAGGCACTTCAATAATTGTTGGGTTGAAAATCCCCCAACAGAAACTGGTTGAGATCGAAATAACCCACAATGCCATTGTACACATCTGGATTCGACGAGGCTTTCCTTTCTCCACAGAAAAAAACATAATCATTTAGTATTCTAAAGTCCAAAACATGACAATCGTTTGGAAGTGGATCGGTGTATTGTGCACTGGCATTAAAACCGATAGAAGAATAAGTCCCGAAGTATCCGCTGAAGTCGGAACAAACAAACGCCGATTTCCCATTGTCAATAAAATGAGAAACCACATATGGATATTTCCAACTGCGAACCAGGTTCTGATGCTTGAATCCCTTTAATAATTCCGCACTATTGTACGACTGTGCTGCCGTGAATAAATGCAGTAGCGTAAAAATCAGTCCCCAAAAAATGTTTTTTTTCATATTTTTTTATAAAAAGCTATTAATTAACAAACTAAGAAAAATAAATACATGTTTCATTTTGCAAAGATAGAAATCTTTTTTCAATTTTGCAAATTATATTTTCGTCGCCGAGCCAAAATTGGAAATCAGCTGGTTACAAGCATAAAAACGCACTTAAGATGTTGGTTGTGAGCCTTATATGTAAGAAACAAATATATAACTGCCTGATAATTAGTACCAACTCCGTATCAACTCCTACCCAAGTCCGTACCATCTCCCTACCAACTCCTACCACGGTGGGAGATGATAGGGTGTTCGTAGGGGGTAGAAACGGTGATGGTATGATTCATATAAAAAGTTAAAGGGAGAAAAAATCCTGCAAAGTCAAAAAAAAAACGTATCTTTGCATTCTCTCTCCATGAGAAGAGAGCGTGATTATTAACCTGTAAAACATTATTACAGAAGTAGTTCTATCAACAAAAACCATCAAGATGGAAGAAACCAACGAACTGCAGAATGCCGTCAATGAGGCTCTGCCGAACACTGAACCCGTCGCCGAAGAGGTGACTGAAATCCCTAACAACGAACCCGCAACACTGGAGACGCCGGTGATGCCAGAAGCTCCGGAAACCACGGAGGCACCTGAAACCCAAGAGGCTCCCGTTGAGGAGGCCGAGCCCGAGCCCGACTACAGCAACAGCACCCGAGAGGAGCTGGTGGCTGCCATGAAAGAACTGTTGGGCATGGATGTACAGAAAATCAAGAACCGTGTCGCTGCCATCCGCAACCGCTTCAACGAGTTGAACCGCGAGGTGCAGAATGCAGCCTTCGAGAAGTTCATTGCCGAGGGTGGAAACAAAGACGACTATCAGAACGAGAACGACGCCGTGGCCGAGGAGATGCACCGCCTGCAAGACCAGTACCGAGCCATGCGTCAGAAACATATAGAAGAGCTCGAGGAGCAGAAGAAACGCAACCTCGAGGCCAAGCAGGCACTCATAGAGGAGATGCGCCAGCTGATTGACTCCGAGGAGGAGCAGGTGCGCACCGCGATGGACAAGTTCAACAGCATCCAAGAGCGCTGGAAAGCCATCGGCGAAGTGCCCCGCGAGCAGATGAACGACTTGTGGCAGAACTACCACTTCCAGATTGAGCAGTTCTTTGCCAAGCTGAAAATCAACCGCGAACTGCGTGCCCTTGACCAGAAGCGCAACCTCGAGGAAAAGATAAAACTCTGCGAGAGTGCCGAGGAGCTCATCATGGAACCGTCTGTAACGAAAGCCTTCAAGGGTCTGCAGGAACTGCGCGCCCGCTGGAAAGAGGTGGGGCCCGTGCCTGTCGAACAGAACGAGGAGATCTGGCAACGCTTTTGCAACGCCGCCAACCAGATTGACGAGCGACGCAAGGAATACTACGACCAGCGCAAGGAAGAGCTCGACAATAACCTTCTGGCCAAGCAGGCCCTTGTCGACAAGGCCACCGAACTCACCGAGAAGCGTCCCGAGAGCACCAAGGATTGGAACGACACCACCGCCGCCCTCGACGAGCTGCTGAAGGTGTGGAAGACCATCGGTCCCGTGCCACGCGAAGTGAACGAGGAGATATGGACCAAGTTCAAGGGCATGATTGACAAGCATTACAGCGAGAAGAAAGAATACTTCGGCGCCATACGCGACGAGCAGGAGGCCAACTACCAGAAGAAGGTGGACCTCTGCCTCAAGGCCGAAGCCATCGCCAAGCGCGAGGACTGGAAGAAGGCCACCGAAGAACTGCTCGAGCTTCAGCAAGAATGGAAATCCATCGGCACCACCAGCCGCAAGGTGAGCGAGAAAATCTGGCAGCGCTTCCGCAAGGCATGCGATGAATTCTTCGCCAAGAAGAGTGAGTTCTTCGCAGAGCGTCGCACCTCAGAGAGCGAGAATCTGGCTCAGAAAGAGGCAATACTCAGCGAGTTGAAGGCTCACCAGTTCGGCGAGGACCGCGAGGAGAACCTGGCCGCCATCAAGGAATTCCAGCGCCGCTGGGCCGAGGTAGGCTATGTGCCCATGGCCGAGAAAGACCGCCTGCACAAGGAGTTCCGCGGGGAAATTGACAGGATTTTCGAGCAGTTGAAAATAAGTGCTCGCGAGGCTGAAGAGACTGCCTACCGGGAGCGCATACGAAACGCAGGCGATGCGCGCAAGTTTGTCAACAACGAGAAGCAGGAGCTGATGGAGCGAATAGAGAAGCTGAAGAGCGACCTGAACCTCTGGGAAAACAATCTTGGATTCTTGGCGAACTCTAAGCAGGCCGACCTGTTGAAGCAGGAATTTGAGAAGAAGATGCAGGGTGCCCGCCAGCAGATAGCGTTGATGCAGGCCAAGCTGCGCATCCTTAACGAGGCCGAGAAGGCTGAGAAAGAAGCGTCTAAAAGCGAAGAATAACTCCCGATGGCCAACGCAACCATAGGCTACATACTGCACAGTGGCAAAAACTCTAAAGCCGGCTACTATGTCAAGGCCGGCTTTAGAGACATATTGCCAGACGTGTTGTTCCGCAGCAGGTTGAAGAGGGAGATGGAGATATGCCGCCGCCTATATGACGAGGCCTACATCGAGGACCGGGTGGATTACTACTGCCGCTTCAACGAACACAGGAGTCTCGGCCCCGGGGCACAAAAGATTGGAGGGTTGCAGAAGCGCAACCACGGCAGCACATACTACTACGACAGCCGCGAGTTGCTGCAATGGTTCGACCCGGATTTGCGGTGGAACTATGTTTTTGGCGATGTGCGCGACATCCCCCCCTACCCTTCTATCGTGAAGAGCCGAAGCCTGAGCAACGACACCCATGCCCAAGGGAGCGAGGACAACAGTAATGGGGTGCTGCTCAAACTGGACAAATGCCGCCACTATGTTTTCCTGCGCGACCGGCGTCCGTTCGAGTCGAAGACCGACCGTGCCATTTTCCGCGGCTACATAGGCCAGCGTCCCAACCGACTGCTGTTCTGCAACACTTTTGCGGGCAACCCGCGGGTCGACGTAGCCAACACCCTTTCGGGAGGGAGCCCTTTTGCCGAAGAGAAGATACCCAACTCTGGCAATGCGGCACCACGCCTGTCTCTCTACGAGCATCTTGACTACCGCTACATCATGGCCCTCGAGGGCAACGATGTGGCGTCAAACCTGCGGTGGGTAATGTCGAGCAACTCGCTGGCCGTCATGCCCAAACCGACATGCGAGTCTTGGTTCATGGAAGAACGCCTTGAGCCTGGGGTACACTATATTTTGGTGAAAGACGACTTCAGTGACCTCGAGCAGCAGCTTGACTACTACAGTAGTCATCCTGAAGAGGCTAAAGAAATAGCGAAGAACGCCAACCGCTATGTCGACCAATTCCGCGACCTGAGGCGCGAACGCTATATCGGGCTGCGCGTATTGGAGAAATACTTCAAACTGACCAATTAAATGAAACGATTCTTCCTATACTTGATGCCGGCATTGCTGGCTTTCGCCGGTTGTGGACACAAGGCCGAACCGGTGAAGATAATGCGTTTTGAGCAGTTCCTCTTTGCCGATCCCGACGACCATTCGCACGGCACCGATGCCGACTTTCAAACACCACTCCTCAACTACCATCCTGACGATCCAAATTTCATGATGGCTTTGGCCGATTTCAGGAGAGATGAAATTGTGAATCTCATCTACCATATCACCGACAGCCTCTACCACGACCTCTCGTGGCTCGAGCAAGCTCTTGGAGACGCTATGGCCAAAACACGCGAAGTCTGTCCAGAAATCGACTACCGCAATTTCTACACCCTCATCACTGCCGACATGGGGAACTATGCCAACCGGGTCTTCTGCAACATGACCGATTTAGCCATTTCCATCGACTGCTACACCCTTAGACACAGCAAGGAGATGCAGCAGTTTGGTGTACCGACTTACATCACACGCCTCTGCCGCCGCGAATACATCACTTCCGATGTGATGGCCACCGCCGTTCGCCACCATATTCTACTACCCGACGGCGACCTCACCTTCCTTGACCACGCCATTGCAGAAGGCAAGACGCTATATTTCCTTGACCAAGTGTTTCCCTCCACCCCCGACACCATCAAACTGCGCTACAGCAAAGAACAACTTGACTGGATGGAGGAGAATGTAGAAAATGTGTGGGGATGGCTGATACAGAATGATGTTCTTTTCAGCACCGACATGACAAAACTGCACAACCTACTCGACGACGCCCCCAAAACCAATGCTTTCGGCGACGGTTCGGCTCCACGGACCAATGCCTATATTGGATGGCAAATTGTCAAGCAATATATGAAGAAAAGCAACGCCACAATGAGTCAACTCCTTGCCGAGACCGACAGTCGCAAGATTCTCGAAACCTCAGGATGGCGCCCGTAAAATAATAAAAATTGAGAATTGTAATGGAACATAAAGGAAGCAACACCTATATCTACCTCCTCCAAAAATTACTGCTGGCTTTCTGTTCGCTGCTCGCCATGCAGGTGCTCTTCATTGTGGCCAACAGCCACATCTTCCGTCCCGACAGCTTTGGCGAGTGGATGGGTATCCTGTGGGGCAACATTGTCTTTGGTGCAGCCACGGTATGTACCATCTTGCTGCCATTCATCGTTCTGATGCTCCTGCCAACAGAAGCACGATGGAAACGCTGGTATCGCATTGTCTGTGAGACGCTCTATATCCTTCCATGGCTTGTGGTGCTTGTGGCAAAAGGTGCCGACTCGGCCTACTTCCAATACACTTATCGCATGTTGTCAAATGAGATATTCACCTACCTCGGCAACAGCGGTCCAATGGACAAACTCATTCCCCACTTCATGGTCAACTACTGGTATGCCTGGGTTTTCGGCATCATCATCGTCGTTGCTTTCCTCCTCCTCAACCACCGCATCCGCCTGGCACCACGAAACCAGTACACCGTAATGTCCAACGAATGGATAGGCCTCGGTGCAGGTCTTCTTGTAGCATGGTTCATCTTGCGCGGTGGTTTTGGCCACTTCATCCAGCTCACAGATGCCGCCAACTACTGCCAACCGAAGAATATCCCCGTGGTGAGCAACAGCGGATACAACATCTTCCGTACTCTCTTCCAACCCCAACTCGAAACCCATGAATACATGCCGCAGGAAGAGGCCGACAGCCTGTTCAACCCTGAAATCAGCGCAATAGGAACTGCCATCACCGACTCATCCGTTGTCGACACCCTCCAGCCACAACCGAAGAACATCGTCCTCATCATCGTCGAAAGCCTCGGACAGGAATACCTCGGATGCTACAACCACCAACCCAACGCCGATACCCGCACACCGTTCCTCGACTCGCTGGCAAGGCACAGCACCGTCTTCCAAGGTCGTGCCAACGGAAAACGTTCCATCGAAGGCATCACAGCCCTCCTCACCGGCATTCCCACTCTGATGAACGTCCCGTTCGTCAACTGCACCTATCGCAACGACTCAATCGCCGGCATTCCCACCGTCCTCAACCGCCACGGCTACCACACTGCCTTCTTCCACGGTAGCCACAACGGCGTGATGGACTTCGACAAAGTGTGCAACCGCATCGGATTCCATGAATACCTCGGCCTCAACGAATTCAAGGCTGACAGCAAATCACGCGAGGAAGACTTCGACCATGTGTGGGGGGTCTTCGACGAACCATTCCTGCAATATGTCGTCCGTCACACCAGCACGTTCAAAGAGCCTTTCCTCACTACCGTCTTCACCGTCACCTCCCACGACCCCTTCCCTCTTCCAGAGAAATACAAAGACCGCTTTCTTGAAGGCAAACATCCCATCCTGAAATGTGTCGAGTATATGGACAACTCGCTGCGGAAATTCTTCGACGAGGCCAGGAAGCAGCCCTGGTTCGACAATACACTCTTCATCATCACAGCCGACCACAGCGGTCCCGGACTCAGTCCCGAATATCTCGACTATGACGGCTCCTACCGCATCCCCATGATTGTCTACGACCCACAAAACAATATCGGTAATGTCGACGACATCATCGTTCAACAGACCGACCTCTTCCCATCACTCGTCCGCTTCCTCGGCTTCGACGACCCTGTCGTCGCCTTCGGCCAGAACGACATCGACCGTGGCTGGCAGGTCTATTTCGGTAACGACTATTTCTGCATGGTCAGCAACAATCCACGCAACCCCAAGCAGCATGATATAACCATCCTCTGCGGCAGTCAGGAAATTGGCAGCGCTGAAAACATCCGCTTCCTCAAAGCCGTCGTGCAACAATATTTCCTACGCGTCATGAACAATAAACTCATTGCCAAATGAAAAAGAAAGCACTCTTCGTCGTCAACCCCGTGTCGGGTGTAGGCAAACAAAAGAAAATAGAGACCGTCGTCAAGGACAACCTCAATCAGGACCTCTTCGACTATAGCATCCGCTATACCGAGCACATCCACCACGGCACCGAGATAGCACGCCAAGCTGCCGATCAGGGTATCGACTGTGTTGTTGCCGTCGGGGGCGACGGCAGCGTCAACGATGTGGCCCAGGGTCTCAAGGACTCCGGCGTCACCATGGGCATCGTCCCCTGCGGCAGCGGCAATGGCTTGGCTCGCTCGCTCAAGATACCCCTCACCCCCGCTTCCGCCGTCAAGCTCCTCAACCAACAAAACGAGCACGCCATCGATTCCATCGTCATCAACGACCGCTACATCTCCGTCAACGCAGCAGGTGTAGGCTTCGACGCCTATATCGCCCGACTGATGAAAGCCGCCAAGACCCGCGGTTTCGCGGCCTATACCAACCTCATACTCCGCGAATACGCCTCCTACAAAAACAACGCCTACCGACTCACCGTCGACGGTCGCACCCTCGAACGCAGCGCATGGTTCATCGCCATCGCCAACGGCCGCCAGTTCGGCTACAACCTCTCCGTAGCCCCAAAAGCCAACCTCAGCGACGGTCTTATCGACATCTCCATCATCGACAAAATCCCGCTCGACCATATCCTCATCACCGCACCCATGGCCTTCATGAACCTCCTCGACCACTCGCAGCATGCCGAAATGTTCCGCGCCAAGGAAATCCTTATCGAAGGTAACGTCCACAAGTGGGTCAACATCGACGGCGAAGGCGAGAACCTCGGCGATGTGCTCCATTTCGTCAACCATCCAAAGTCCATCAAAATCTTCGGCCGAAAATGAATATCGTCTACTCCACCAACCCCGACTTCAACTACAACGACTCCGAGCCCGAAATATCGACCCTCGCTCCCGGGCGCCAGAAACTCCGTGTCAGCATCGAGCATCACCACCGCGGCGGCAAAACGGTCACGTTGGTCCGTGGATTCGTGGGCTCCGACGACGACTTCCAGGCCCTTGCCAAACAGTTGAAAACCAAATGCGGCACCGGCGGCTCGGCCAAGGATGGAGAAATCATCATCCAAGGTGATAACAAAGAGAAGGTGGTCTCCCTCCTTCTCCAATTAGGATACACAAATACCAAATAAAACCTATCTCTTTACCCGGCCGCCCTTATAAAAGTGCTTCTCCCAGTACTTGTTGTCTAAGCGGCTAACGCTCACCCCGTTGCTCGTCGATGCATGGGCGAAAAGATCTTCCTTCAGGTAGATGCCCACATGCGACACCTTCCCCTTCGAGTTGGTAAAAAACACCAAATCACCCTCTTTCAACTGCGATTTGGCTATCAGTTTCACATCCCTCAGCATATCGTTGGCCGTGCGGTTCAGCGTCACACCGTATACCTCCTTGTATATCGTCCCTACAAAGGCCGAGCAATCGATGCCCTTGCGGTCGGTACCGCCATACTTGTAAGGAACACCGAGCCACGAATTGACCGCCTCGTAGAGAGCCATATTGTCGTCGGCACTATAGGTCAAGCCTAAGGGGTTGGTGCCCGTGGCCACCGTTCCCCTCTCCACGCGCTGCGCTATGTAGGGAGTCTCGTTCACCATCTCGTCAACATACAACTGGCCGATGATGAAATCCTCCTCTTCGAGGTCGCGCGACATGAAACTCTTCAACGCATCGCACCCCGTCAGCAGCATACTCACGGTACACAAAAACAATATATATCGACCCTTTAGCATTCTCTTCATCTGAATTCTTAACTCTTAACTCTCCCCTCCCCCTTACTTGATCACAAAAATATCCTCATCGGCACGCTTCATGTAATAATTCTCACGGCCATAGTGCTCTATCGCATCCAGATTGCCCTTCAGTTCGGCATTGTTCACGCTATCTTGCACAATCGCTTCCGCCAGCTCTCGCTCCTCCTCGTGCAGCTGCCTCACCTGCCGCCCCAACTTCATAGTCACCAGCAGATTGTTCGGGTCGATAAACAGAATCACCACCGCGAACACTGCCGTCGCTACCCAGTACTTCAAACCCTTTATCTTCAATATTTTCTTGAAATCCATCCCCTATTCTTAATTCTTGATTCTTAAACGCTGACCCACATTGATCTGGTCCCGCTTCAGGCCGTTCAGTTTCTTCAGCCTTTGTACCGTGAGACCATACTTGCGGGCCACCGACGACAAAGTCTCGCCCTTTTTCACCGTGTGGTAGCGTGCATTGCCGCTGCCGCCCTTCTTCTCCCCTTTCACTCTTCCTCTTTCACCCTTCCCCTTGACCGGCTCCACCGTCATCGGACGCCGCGACAGGCTGTCCTGCGTGCGCGCATAGATAGAATCCTGATGGGCTATGAATAGCTCCATCCGCGTCGTCGGCAGGCAGATGGAATAGCGTCCCGTCGATCCCGGTATATAGTCTGCGCGATACTGCGGATTCAACGTCCTCAGTTCCTCCTCCCCGATGCCGGTATACTCCTCCACATAGTTCAGCAACACATCGCTCGCCACCATCACCGTGTCGGTTCGCACTGGCACCTTCACCTCCACTGGGCGCAACCCGTGCTCACGATAATAGTTCATCACATACGTCACCGCGATAAACGCCGGAATATAGCCGCGGGTCTCACGCGGCAGGAAATAGTATATCTCCCAGAAATCGCGCTTGCCACCCGAGCGGGCGATAGCTTTGTTGATATTGCCCGGACCGCAGTTGTAGGCCGCAATGGCCAGCGTCCAGTCATCGAACACACGGTGCAGGTCGCTCAGGAAATGGGCGGCCGCATAGGTCGACTTGTACACATCCCTCCGCTCGTCAACCACTGAGTTCACCTCCAGATCGTAAATCTTTCCCGTGCTGTACATGAACTGCCACAGTCCAGCGGCACCCACCCTCGACGTAGCCATCGGATTCATCGCGCTCTCCACAATCGTGAGGTACTTCAACTCCTCCGGCACCCCGTAGCGGCTCAGCGCATCCTCGAACATCGGGTGGTAATACTGCCCCAGACTCAACATCACGTCCAACCGGCGCGACATATACTTCAAATAGAACCTTATATACGAGCGCACCTCGCTGTTGAACGTCATCGGAATCACCGTGTGCAACGCCCCAAGCCGCCCCGCTATCACCGAGTCCGGCAGCGCGTCAAACTCCTCCATGTCCAACTCCCGGCTGCTCAGCAACCGGCTGTGCGAGAACTGCCTCAAATAAAAACTGTTGATCAAGCTGTCGTAAGCCTCCGTATAGCGCCTCGTCATCATCTCCGCCTCCGTCTGCCCCTCCGCCGGCACCACACCGAAAGCCATCACAACAACTGCAATATATATATATTTCCTAATATTCATACCTCTCCTTAACGACAAAAAACAAAATATAGTATACATACACTAAAAAAAACTTTCTTCAACCTGCAACCCCGCCTGCCACCCAGTCATTCCAAAGAGAGGGTAAAACCATCCGAAAACCTTACCATCCACCTACCAACTCCCTACCAACTCCTACCGCGGTAGGAGTTGGTAGGGAGATGGTACGGACTT
>JAEEGK010030849.1_pt1 | contig 10599 bp, 5 predicted proteins | sample 8958771 | NCBI WGS metagenome assembly JAEEGK01 (sample SAMN16246547, study PRJNA631951) | gut metagenome | biome: gut microbiome; feature: rumen; material: SC-attached | host: Bos | place: Iran: Karaj | collected 2018-10 | reverse complement strand
GACTCGTCACTTCGTGGCAGAGGTGAAGCCCGATAAAGAGCTGGCACTGGCCGCTCGGGAGCTTAGCTACCGTGTGGCTTTCGAAAATTTTCTGATAGAGTGATTTTCCCATAGATTTGTCTCTTTTAGGTTTGTTTTATTGCGGCTCAAATTTAGAAAATTGTTTAGCGTTTGTCCACGTTAACACGTAATTCCGCTAAGCTTGCTTAGGCGCTTTGCGTTTCCCGGTGAACTCATCCACCACGATTTTGAATACGCAAACGGCGTTAGCAGCTTTCTCGTCGAATGTAAAGTGGCCGCCGTTTGATTGCGTGTGCATCAGGCGTGAAAGAGCCTCGCATTTTTCCTGGATGTCATCAATAAACTCCACATGCCCAAACCCGATGACGCTTTCGTAAAAGCGTCCGCTGTGGCAAGGCTTTTCGGAATCGATGGTGATTTCCTTTTCAACGCTGATGTCGAAGCAGACGTTTGGATTTTTGCGGAGGACTTCGATTTTCCGGCCCTCTTTTGCTGAATGGAAATATAGCGTGAGACTTCCGTTTTCAAACTCGCATCCGTAAGACATAGGCACTACGTAAGGCATGCCGTTATCGACCATGGCGATGTGGCAAGTCTTGTTTCTTTGGACTATCGCAATGACCTCGTTTCTGTCGGTGATTTCTCTATCTTTCCTTCTCATAAGTCTAGACCTCGAAAATTTCTTCAAAAAATAAAAAAGGCGCAGCTTTCGGCTGCGCTCTCGTCAAAAAATAGAAATTAGAATTGTTCAATCTGGGTGTTGAACTTGTACTTGTCTTTGTAATAGGCAAGCATTTCGTCGCTGTTGGAGAATGCGCGGCGCAGCGGATCGCGGAGGGCCGGTTCTCTCTTGACTTTCTTCTGGATTTCAGGAACAACGTCCTTGAAGAAAAGTTCGTTGCTGGCTGCTGCAACATGGTTCTGGTTGAAATCCATGTGGTAACGACGTTCAACCATCTGGAACAAATCGGACTGGCAGGAATTTTCCGGCGGCAAGTGGCTTGCGACAGGCATATAGCACTGCTTGATGTAGTCTTGCTTCATGCTTACGATGAGGCTGTCAATGGCGGGAATGTTGTGTACCGAATCGTGATGATAAGCGAGTTCGGCTTTGGGGGTAACAACGCTGGAGCAACCGGTGAAAAGTGCTACTGCGATGATGAGGGATGCCCCAATGATGGATTTTTTCATGTCCTAATCCTTTTGTTTTGACATTGCTTTTTTTACTACATCAATCCCGTGTACCAAAGTTACTTAATTGTGGATTATTTTGCGATAGTATGGGTGTAAATTTGCTGTTACAAATGCCCGTTTTTTGCATATTTTTACGTTACGTGTGACGTAAAACACCTAAAATTCTATTTCGATGTTGGTTTGAACTTGTAAAACCACTTGATGGGGTCAATGACATCGTAACGGACATTGCCGACGCGTTTTTTCCCTTTCTTGCTGACAAGGCCTGTTACAATGTGCGCGTGGGGGCCTGTGGTGTGGCCTGTGGTGCCGACCGTTGCAATCGGGTCGCCCGGCATGACTTCCTGGCCGTTCAGATAAAGGAGCTTGTCGCAGTGCATGAACAGGATAACGTCTTGCTTACGAACGAGCGCTATAATCACGCCACCGCGTTCATCGCGGCTTGTCCATGCTTTGGCGCCAAACGGGGCTAGAATACGCGCACCTTGGCGGCTTGCGACGTCGATGCCGTTGTGCTTTCTCTGCGTGGCCGTTGCGTATTCGTGGTAAAATTCGGTTATATAGGATATGCTGTCCGAAATGACTGACGTCCAGTATTTCCATGCGGCGCCGATGGTGTCTGCCGAGGCTGGACGCTTTATGTCGTCTGGACGCGAAAAGCGGATTGTTGTTCCTTTGGGCGGAATGTTGAGGTTTCCCTTTTCCCAAGCGGTTACGCCAAAACCGTTATCTTCAAGCGTTTTTGCAACGTAGTTCTTGATCATCTTCTCGTTTGTGATGATGGCGTCAAATCGACCTATTGCGTAACGGGCGATGCGTTGCATGTTTTCAACGCCGTCGAAGGTGTATTCAAATGACGGGGCTACGGATAGCTGGTTTCTTTCCTGGATGCGGTCGCGGAGATTAGAATCGCTCCTGTCGATGTCTGTGACAAAGAGGAATGGTGCGACAATGACGGCTAAAAGCAGTAGCGGGAACAGGTTGCGAACGAGCCTCGGTACGCCGTCAAGCGGATTTTTGACGAGAATGGAAACCTTATGGAGCTTTTTGACGATTTTTGCGAATTCTTCGGGATTCTTTTGGAAATCGGCAGCGAGAGCTTCTTTGGTGGCGCAGGCGTTGCGGCGGATTGCTTTACGGGCTTTCGGGTATTTCCGCCTAGCGGGGAGTTCTTTTGAAAGCCATAGAATCTCGATTCCTTGGGATTCCTTGACATCCTCGATGAACGATGCTGCCGAGTTTGATGATTTCTCGGTGACATGCATGATCAGGATTCGGGCCATCGAGACCAGTGCTCCGACATTTTCAACTTGTTCTGTCGAAATGATTCCGATGACATGAGGGGCGATCTTTTCGAGATTCTTGAGATTGTGGTAGAGAGTTCTAAATTCGGTGTCCGATGAGGGAATGGCTTTTTTCCCTGAGAACATTATGTTTCCGTCGGTGGCGGAAATCTGTTCAATATCGTCGTGGGAAAGTCGCTTTTGAGAAAGATCTAAGGCCTGGAATGGCGCGTTTCCTGCGAACGGATGCTTGCCGGAAAAGTCAATTACAATAAAACGCGCACCGGCGTTAAGTGCCAGTGCGAATTTCTGCAAGGCTTCCGTGGGCAATGCCTCTTCGTCAGAGATGGCGAAAAGCGTTAGCCCGCCTTGATTGTAAAGGTTTTCCAGGACCTTTCTTTGCATGCCTTACTTGGCGGCACCGCGCGGATAGGAGTAGCCAGAAGGAGGAGCAGCGACGAACTTGTCGACCTGGAGGTAAAGTTCTTCTGCAGATGCTGCCGGGTTGAAGAAAATTTCCTGGTTTCTGTTCTGGCTACGGCCCTTGATCGGCTCATTGCGGCGGCCACGGCTAACGATACCGAGCGGGAGCACTTCAAGGAGCGGGAGGAGGCCGAAGTAGCGGAATAGGCTGAAGTTCTTCTGCCAGGTGGTGCGTTCTGCCAAGATTGCGAAGGTTCCTTCGATGATAGACTTGCTCTGGAGAAGATCCTCAGAAGTCATCGTCACGAGTTCGTGATTGGTGGGGAAGTTATTCTGGAAGTTTACCATGTCGCCTTTGAGATAATTGGCGTCGCAGAGAAATACGAATTTCATTGTTTTTCCTGATTTGTATTGGTTTATTTTAAAAAATAGTTTTTTTTGGAATGCTTTGTCACTTTTCGGAGCTGTTTAGAGACGGATAAGGCCACTTTTTTATCTAATTTTACAAAAAATTTACAATAGATTGGGGCTATAACAGTTTTTTTTCACAGTAGGTGTTTTTTTTGAAAGGAGGTCTTTAGGCGACTTTTTTTGCCGACTTTCGTATAATTCGTTGATAGTCAAGGAATTATGCGTTTTATAGAAGATTGTTGGACAAAAATATTTTTTTTGCTATGAAAAAAGATGATAGACAATTGAAAAGATTTTAAGGAAAAGCGTTATATTTAAATACGTTTTTAAAGACGTGTGAGAAATTTCACAGTGAAATTTTGATTGCGTGTATGGTATTCGGAGAAATAAAATGAATAAACTGAAAAGGTCCATGACGACCTTGCTTGCTTCTGCTAGTGTGATTGCAACGTCATCGTTTGCGCAAAATCCTGCACCTGCGGCCCCGGCTCCACAAGATGCTCCCGCGCCTGCAGCTGCTCCTGTGAGCGAACCCGCCCCGGCTGTTGAACCAGCTCCGGCGAATGAACCCCCTCAAGTTGGCGGTATTCCAGGCGAATCGATTCTGGAAGGCGGAACTTTTTCGAAGATTAAACTCGACAATTTTGTATCTGACGATTCAGACCAGCCCTCGCAGATCCGCTGGAAGGTGAGCGGCAACAAGAATTTGAAGGTGTCGATTTCTCCCGACCATACTGTAGAAATTGCGACTCCGAATCCGCTTTGGAACGGTTCGGAAGACTTGACCTTTACTGCAACGGACTCCAAGGGCGCATCTGCTTCTGAAACGGTGAACTTTACGGTTGAATCCGTGAATAACCCGCCAGTGGTTTCGCAGATTCCGAGCCAGGTCATTACGGAAGGCAAACAGTTTGCAAAGATCCGTCTGGACGACTTTGTGAACGACCCGGACCATAAGAAGGACCAGATCTCCTGGGATACGGAAGTTATCCCGGCTGGTGGTCCCCAGGCTGATGGCGACCTGTCCGTGACGATTGACGGAAACCGTGTAGCGACAGTCGTCGTCCCTGATGCTCATTGGTATGGCGCTGCCACAATCAAGTTTATTGCCAATGACCCGGATTACGGTAGCGACAACAAGACGGCCGCATTTACGGTTACTCCGGTGAATGACCCTCCGGCATTCACGAAGAAAATCCCGGACCAGGTTATTGATGAAAAGAACCAGTTCGACATGATATCCCTTGCGGACTATGTTACGGACCCGGATGACGATGTCATGAAGCTCAAGTGGTCGGTGACGGGCAACAAGGACTTGAAGATCGAAATCGATAATTACGGCTCTGCCATCGTGACCATCCCGAATGAATACTGGAACGGTCAGGAACGCGTGACGTTTACCGTGACGGACGCTGCCGGCGCTTCTGCAAAGCAGGATGTGCTCTTCAAGGTCAACTCCATCAACGATCCTCCTGAATTTGTTCAAAACATTCCGGACCAGACGATTGATGAAAAGCAGGAATTCGCTCCGATCCAGCTTGGCCAATACGTGAAGGATCCGGACCACCGCATCGAAATGCTCAAGTGGGCTGTTGCCGGTGCCAAGGACCTGAAGGTCTCTGTTTCTGGTGGTGTTGCCACTATTCGCATTCCGAACAAACTTTGGAATGGCTCTGAATCCATCAAGTTCAAGGCTACGGACCCGGAAGGCGCTTCTGCTGAATGCGAAGCCGTGTTTACGGTCAATTCCGTGAACGACTTGCCGAAGTTCATTCGCCCGATTCCGAACCAGAACATCAACGAAAAGCAGCAGTTCACCAAGATCAAGCTTGATGACTTCGTCAAGGACGAAGATCACAAGAATTCCGAACTCTCCTGGGATGTCGAAGTCAAGCACCAGGGCCCGATGCCGGAAATGGGAACGCTCAATGTGACAATTGACGACCAGCATGTCGCCACTGTTGAAATCCCGGACCCGAGCTGGTTTGGTAACACGATTGCCACGTTTACGGTGATGGACCCGGAAGGTGGTTCCGCTAAGCAGGATGTCGCTCTTAATGTGCGTTCTGTGAATGACCCGCCGGTATTCAAGAAGATTGCGGACCAGGCTATCGAAGAAAAGAACGAATTTACTTCGTTTATTCTGGATGACTACCTGAGCGATGCTGACCATGACTTCTCCAAGCTCAAGGTTGAAGTGACGGGCAACAGGGATCTCAAGGTCAATATCGATAACAGATCCCATGAAGTTTCTGTGAAAATCCCGCACGACCAGTGGAACGGTACTGAAACGTTGATGTTTACGGCGACCGACCCGGAAGGCGCTCGTGCATCGACTTCTGCAAAGTTCACGGTCAAGGCAATCAACGATCCGCCGGTCATGAAGGACATTCGCGAACAGACCATCAAGGAAAAGGGCGAATTCCAGCCGATTGAACTCGACAACTTTGTCGAAGACCTTGACCATGCCAAGAATCGCCTCAAGTGGACGATTACGGGCAACAAGGAACTCAAGGTCGCTATGGATGCGGCCCATATCGTGCGTATCACTCCGCCGTCTCCGCAGTGGCACGGTGCCGAAGCTCTGACGTTCAAGGTATGCGACCCGGATAACGCTTGCGATGAACGCACTGCGAACTTTACGGTTGAATCCGTGAACGACGTTCCGATGTTCGTGAAACAGGTGATGCCGCAGACGATTCGCGAAAAGGGCCAGTTCCAGCCGATTAAGCTTGCTGACCTTGTGAAGGACTTGGATAACAAGCTTTCTGAACTCACGTTCTCTGTCTCTAGCAAGCCGGCTGCCGGTTCCAAGAAGAGAGAATCTGAACTCAAGGTCGAAATTGATGACCAGAAGGTTGCAAAGATTGTCATTCCGAACAAGTTCTGGAATGGCGCTGAAGAAATTACGTTTACGGTGACGGACCCGGAAGGTGCTAAGGCTTCCTCTTCTGCACTCTTTACTGTGGAATCTGTGAACGACCTTCCGGAAATTAAGCAGGTCGCAGACCAGACCATTCAGGAAAAGGGTGAATTCACTCCGTTCAACGTGTCTGAACTCGTGTCTGACCCGGATGACCGCTTTGAAAGCTTGAAGATTGACTTTACGGGCAATAAGGACCTCAAGGTCGATATGTCCAAGGCCGGTATTGTGACGGTCAAGACTCCGAACAAGATGTGGAACGGTTCTGAAAAGGTGACGTTCACGGTGACGGACCCGTCTGGTGCCAAGGCTCGTACGACTGCAACATTTACGGTTGTGTCTGTGAATGACCCGCCGGTTATGAAGGAAATTGCAAGCCAGACCATCAAGGAAAAGGGCTCCTTCAAGCCGATCGAACTTGACAACTACGTTGAAGACCTTGACCACGCCAAGAATCGCCTCAAGTGGAAGATTGAAGGCAACAAGGAACTCCGCGTTGCTATGGATGCAACTCACAAGGTAACGGTGACTCCGCCGAATGCTAGCTGGAATGGTTCTGAAAAGCTCCGCTTCACGGTAACGGACCCGGATGGCGCCTCGGATAGCAAGGAAGTGACTTTCACGGTTGAATCTGTGAACGACGCTCCGGAATTTGTGCGCGATCTCCGCGACCAGTCGATTGACGAAAAGAAGCAGTTCCAGCCGATCAAGCTTGCTGACTTCGTGAAGGATCCGGACCACAAGATTAGCGAACTCAAGTGGACTTTCAAGGTTAGCCCGATTAGCCAGGGCTCTTCGAAGAAGAAGGGCAACGATGAACCTGCTGGTGAAACGCTCCGCGTTCAGGTGGGTGCTGACCAGGTGGCAAATATCATTATCCCGAACAAGTACTGGCATGGTGCTGCAAATATCACGTTTACGGCTACTGACCCGGAAGGTGCTTCTGCAAGCAAGACGGCTCGCTTTGAAGTGCGCTCCGTCAACGACGCTCCGGTCATTGCCAAGGACGCTCCGACGGGTGAAACTATTCTCGAAGGTGGCCGCTTTAAGACTATCCTCCTCTCATCTCTTGCCGAAGACCCGGACCATCCGGCATCTTCCTTGAAGTGGGATGTTACTGGCAATCGTGACCTTAAGGTGGATATCCGCAAGGACAACACTGTGATTGTCTCTGTTCCGGATAAGCAGTGGAGCGGCAAGGAAAACCTCACGTTCTCCGTGACGGACCCGGAAGGCGCTTATGCTCGCCATAAGATGCTCTTTGAAGTGACTCGCGTGAACGATCCTCCTGCATTCGTGAAGAGAATTCCGGACCAGAAGATCAAGGAAAAGGAAACCTTCAAGCAGATTAAGCTCGATGAATTCGTGAAGGACCCGGACAACAAGCCGAATGAACTCCGCTGGAGAATCACGGGTGCCAAGCAGCTCAAGGCTGAAATCTCTGCAAGCCGCGTACTTACTGTGACGGCTCCGAACAAGGATTTCTGGTGCACTCCAGAACTGATGATGCTCGAAGTGAGCGACCCGGATGGTGCCAAGACTTCCCAGACGATTTCGTTTGAAATTGTGTCTGTGAACGATCCTCCGGTCTTGAGGGACATTCCGCCGCAGAAAATCCGTGAAAAGGGACAGTTCAAGGATATCGACTTGAGCAAGTTTGTGCGCGACCCGGATAACTCCATGGAACAGCTTTCCTGGGCTGTCAAGGTGCAAAAGCCGGAATCTGAACAGGCCAAGAAGAGCAAAAAGGGCAAGAAGGGTAAGAAGGATGACGACGACGAGGAAGAAGAAGTTGTCAAGGATGCCTTCAGTGTCGTGATCTATAAGGGTGGCCTCGCTCATATTAACATTGCCGACAAGTACTGGCATGGTGAACGCAATGTCGTGTTCACGGTGAAGGACCCGGATGGAGCAACGGATTCCAAGACTGTTAACTTTGCAGTGGAGTCTGTGAATGACGCTCCGGTTATCAGACCGATTTTGGCCCAGACCATCAAGGAAAAAGAACACTTTGAACCGATTGACTTGACCAAGTTCATCTCTGACCCGGATCATCCGACGAGTTCTCTCAAGATCGAAGTTGCCCAGACCCGCGCTCTCAAGGCAACGATCAATGCCAAGAAGCAGTTGGTTGTGACGACTCCGGACAAGTACTGGAACGGTTCTGAAAAGATCCGCCTCGATGTGACCGACCCGGAAGGCGCAAGGGCTTCTCAGCAGATTGATTTTGAAGTGACTCCAGTGAACGATCCTCCTGTGATTACGAAGGAAATCGGCAATCAGAAGATCAAGGAAAAAGAAAGATTTACTCCGGTTGATCTTGCAAAGATCGTGAATGACCCGGATAACAAGCCGAATGAGCTCAAGTGGACTGTTTCTGGCAACAAGGATCTCGTTGTCGATATCAAGAACGGCCGCGCCAGCGTGACGACGCCGAACCCGAACTGGTTTGGCAAGGAAACGCTTACGTTCACGGTGATGGATCCGGCTGGCGACAAGCAGTCTACCAAGGCTACATTCGAAGTGATCCCGGTGAACGATCCTCCGAAGTTTAAGCCGATCCCGCCGCAGGTCATCGATGAAAAGAAGACCTTCCCGGCTATTGACTTGACCAAGTTTGTGACGGACCCGGACAACAGCGTCGATGAACTCAAGTGGTCTATCGATGGCGAAAATCCGTTTGCCGCTGCTCCTGCAAAGTCCAAGAAGAAGGACAAGAAAAAGGACAAGAAGAAAAAGAAGCATGTTGAAGACGAGCCTGCTCCGAAGTTCGGAAAGCATGAACTCAAGTACAACATTAGCGACAAGGGTATCCTCACTGTTGAAATTCCGAACAAGTACTGGAACGGTAGTGAAACGGTGACGATCAACGTGTTTGACTCGAGCAAGGAAAAGGCTTCTACTGAAGTGCGCTTTACGGTAAAGTCCGTGAATGACGTTCCTGTAGTGAAGGAAATTCCGGGACAGACGACTCTCGAAGGCAAGGCGTTCAAGCCGATTAACTTGGATGAATTTGTTAGCGACCCGGACCATAAGAACAGCGAAATTCGTTGGAAGGTTACTGGCGCCAAGAATCTCGACGTGAGAATCAACGCCAACCGCGTTGCTGAAATCAAGCCGAGAAGAGACAACTGGTTCGGTGAAGAAACGCTTGTCTTTACGGCTACGGACCCGGCTGGTGGTACGGATAAGTCTGTTGTGAAGTTCGTCGTGAAGCATGTGAATGCGGCTCCGGTGATGCGCGACATTCCTGACTATACTATTAGGGAAAATCAGAACGAAGGCGTGATTGCAACGATTAAGCTTGACCAGTACGCTCGCGATAAGGACCACAACTTCGACGATCTCAAGTGGAAGTTCACGGGTCAGAAGCAGTTGCAAGTGACTTACGACAAGGCCAAGAAGACTGTGATTGTGGCCCAGCCGTACTCTCATTGGAAGGGCAAGCCGGAACGTATCACGTTCACGGTCACAGACCCGGAAGGTGCTACAGCTCACAAGACGGCTACATTCACGGTGATTGCCGTGAACAACGCTCCTGAAACGAAGCCGCTTTCTTACCAGACTCGCGAAGGCGAAACCCTCAAGGTCCCGGCATCTACAGGCCTCATGTCTGCCGCTAAGGACCCGGATGGTGATAGGCTCGAATCTGTGAAGACTGTGATGAAGCCGCGCAACGGTCGAATCGTCTTGAATGAAAAGAACGGTTCCTTTGAATACACCCCGAACAAGGGCTTCTCTGGAATTGATGAATTTACGTACAAGGTCTTTGACCCGTCTGGACTCGGTTCCAAGGTGACGAACGTGGAAATCAATGTCCAGTTCAAGCCGAAGGATGTCCGCGGCAATAGCGCGAACAAGAAAAAGAAATAAGTTTTTCCTTGTAAAATGAAGAGCGCCTCGTGGTTAAAACCGCGGGGCGTTTTTGTTGTTAGTGGAAAGACGAGAGACCGCTTCGCTGGTAGACGAAAGAAGAATAATCGCGGCATCGCCGCCTATAAAAAACTTTCGTCTTTGCTCTTCAAGCTTAGACTTGTCGGCTCAATTATGGGTCTGCAAGCAGCCCCGCAGCATTCGCCTCTTTCGTCTCTCGTCTGTAGCTACGTAGTAGCGTCCTTTCGTCTGATATCCTCATACGCTTCCACGAGCTTCTCGAATTTGACGGCGCAGTTGGCGGGGGAGGTGGAGGGTAGTTTTACGGCCTTGATGCCGGTTGCTTTTTCGCAGTACTTTTCGTAGAGCTTGTGGGCGGTGGCGCCTGTGCAAAAGATGCGCTTGATTTTCGTTTGAGCGAGGAGCGAGGCGATGTCGTTGGGAACCACATCTTCAATGCTTGTGTCGCTT
>JAEEGK010030846.1_pt1 | contig 10599 bp, 11 predicted proteins | sample 8958771 | NCBI WGS metagenome assembly JAEEGK01 (sample SAMN16246547, study PRJNA631951) | gut metagenome | biome: gut microbiome; feature: rumen; material: SC-attached | host: Bos | place: Iran: Karaj | collected 2018-10 | reverse complement strand
TAAATTATAATCAATTTTATACACATATGTTTTTAATTCTTCTTCTATTTTTAAATCTTTCCAATAATTTTCTTTGTAATCTTCATTATTATCTTTTTCATTTTCATATTTAAAATATTGATAAATTAATGATAAATCAGATAAAATTTTTATAAATAATTTTTTAAATGAATTATTTTGATTTATTGATTCTAAATTTAATAAATTAATTTCATGGAATGTATTTTTAGTTCCATAATCCAAATTTATTTTAACATAATCTATATATTTATTACTAACATTATGATAATTTAAACAAAGTTCGAGTAATTTTTGAAGTAAAGATAATAAATCTGAATTTTCTAAATTTTGAATAATTTTACCTATTATAATATATGGATATGAAATTTTAAATAATAATTTATAATAATTCTCTGAAGTTATAAAATTAAAAGCATCTTCAATATTATTTGCAGAAATAATATCTTGTAATTTATTATTATCTAAATTTGGTTTAATATCTTTATCATCTAATTCACTATCTAAACTAAATGAAACTATCATTTCAGTTTTTTTATTTGGATCTGCAGAGTTACAACAAGAAGCTGCAATTCCCATTTATGAAAAATTACTAATTATTAATTTCATTATAAAATATTAATTATAATATATTAAAATATATTTTATAAATGATATAAACAAAAACTTTTCAACTTAACAATTCTAACAAAATTTTTTATTATAATAATATATTTCTTATACTATAGAAATAAAAATTTATTTTTCAAAAAAATCAAATTCCTATTTTCAAGTTTCCTATAAATTGGAAACAAAAACAAAAAAAAAAAAAAAACTAAAATAAAATAATATAATTATCAAAAAAAAAATTAAAAATTTAATTAATTTAAAAGAAAAAAAATATATCTTACCAAAAACCCATAAAATTCATTATAAAAAAATGACTACTCCTCAAGAACAAAGACCAAACAATGGTCCAGAAAACGAAGTTCGTGTCTCAGGAAAAACAAATGTATTCCGTGCAGTAGAACGTATAGAAGAAGCATTAAAAAAATACGACCACATAATATTATCAGGAATAAATACAGGAATATCAAAAGTTCTTCTCATCACAGAAATTTCAAAGATAAAATTCCCAGGATTACATCAATACAATTTAATAGAAACAATAACAATGGAAATGAAAGACAATGAAAAAGAAGAAGTTGACTCTCAAAAATTTTTAACAAGATTCAAAGTTGAATTACATAAAAATAAACCATCAAATCCACCAAAAGGTTTTTATCAAGCACCATATACAGAAGAAGAAATAAAAAAAATAAAAGAAGCTAAAACAAATGAAGAAGGTGGTGATAGAGAAAGACCAAGAACTGGAAGAGGTGGTTTCAGAGCAAGAGGAGGATTTAGAAGAGGTGGAAGAGGAAGAGGAGGAAGAGATAGAGATGATAATAGACCTAGAAGTGGATTTAATAGAGGTGGAAATAGAGGAAGAGGAAGAGATGATAGAGGTGGTAATAGAGGAAGAGGAAGAGGTGATAGAAGAGGAGGAAGAGGTAGAGATGATAGAGGAAGAAGAGAACAAACTGCTCCTGAAGGAGGAAAAAGAATTATTCCTGGTTTGGGAAGAGGTGCTAAGTCAGGGCTTAATCATTAAAAGAAATTTTTAAATATTGTGTTTTTGATATTTAAAAAATAAAAAAAAAAGAATTTATTGATTTTTTTTAAAAGTTTTTATAATTTTTTTTTTATATTAATTTGATTTTATATTTATATCAGATTTTTTTGAAATGTATAAAAAAAGAAAAAAATAAAATAAAATACCTCCAAAAAAAAAATATAAACATAAAATAAAAAAATATAAAAATAAAATAATAAACAATCAAAAAATATATAAATACCATTTTAAACTAAAAATTATTTATCTAAAAAAAAAAAAATGCCAAAGAACACAGGAATGGGTGGAAACAAGCGTAAAAAAGGTAAGAAAATGACACAACAAGAGCGTGAACTAGTATTTAAAGGTGAATCAGAAGAATACGGTCAAGTAGTACGTTTATTAGGTGATGCTCGTATGGAAATTCAATGTTGTGATGGAGTAAAGAGAATAGGACATATTCGTGGAAAAATGAGAAAAAGAAATTGGATTGCAAATGGTGATGTCATTTTAGTTTCAATTCGTGATTATGAACCTGAAAAATGTGATGTTATTGATAAATATACAGAAGATGAAATTAGGAAATTAAAAAAAGCAGGTGAGATTCCTGAAAGTATAACTTTACCTGATTCTGAAAAAGAAAAAAAAGAAAGAAATGATGATAATTATAATGATATTGTCTTTGAAGATGATTTACCTGTTTCTGATGATGAAAAAGAAGATGATGTTAAACCTAAGAAAAAAGATAAAAAAAAGAAAAATGAAAGTGATGAAGAAGATGAGAAAGATGTTGATATTGATAATATTTAGAAATGGATTTTTCTTATTTTTTTTTTTTTTGTTTTTAATATATTTTTATAAAGTTTTTGTAATTTTTTTTAAATGTTTTTTTATTTGGTTTTTTTTTTTTTTTGAAAATAATTAAAGTGTTTTATTAAAGTTTTGAAAACGTTTTTTTGTTAGTTTTTTTTTGGGTTTTTAGATGGATAAAATATTATATATTATATTTTATATTTTATATTTTCTTTATGTTTTTTAATTTTTTTTTTATTATTAAAATATTTTTATAAATTAAAAATGAATCAACAGAAATTTAAACAATTTTATGATCAAATAATTGAAGAAGAAAATAAAGCAAGAATTGAAATTGAAAAAGAAAATAGAAATAGGTAAAATTTCATTAATTAATAAATTAAAAATTAGAAAGAGAGAAGAAGAAGAAAGAAAAGAAAAAGCAAAACAAGAATTAATTCAATATGAAGCAGAATTAAGAGAAGAATTAAATCAAAAGAAAAAAGAAGTATAAATAATATTTAATAATTTTTAATTTATATTATAGATTGATGCAACTAAAGATGATTTACAAAAAGCAGAAAATCAAGAAATTCAAGAAATAGAAAATATTAAAAATCTTGTTGAAGAAAGAAAATCAAATATTATTGATTTTATTATTAATAATATTACTGAAGTTGATTTATCATTTCCTGAAAGTGTAAAAAAAAGATTTAAAAAAAAGAAAAAAGGAAAAAATTAAGATATTTTAATAAAATATTTATTTATTTAAATCTTAAAAAAAACACAATTTTCAAAAATCAAAATATATAAAAAAATATAAAAAAAGAAAGAAATATAAGAAATTTAAATTAAATAAAAAAATATTAAACAAAAATCCTTTCAAAAACCAAACAAACAATTTAAATTTTAAACATTTTAATAACATAATACAAAATAACTGCAACAACAATAATAATTAAAACAATTAAGCAATACAATCTTTTTTTACTAGCTCTAGTAATAATTTCAATTTGTTTTAATTCATTTAAACCTTTTTCAACATTTTTATCAACATTAAGCACATTATCATCAATTTCATATAATTTTTCATTTTGTGTATTAACTTCAGATTTCAAATGATTTGTTATATCAACAATTTGTCCAGAAAGAATTTGTGCTTGTTTTAAATCTTCTTCTCTTTTTTTTAAAGAATTTGAATATTCAGTAATTTGTAATATTTCTTTAAATGATTGTTCATTTTTTTCTTTTGTTTCTTCTTCTTGTGAATATAATGGAATAAAATTTTGCATTTTTGAATCAATATTATTTGTTATTTTTTTGAATTCTTCAAATTTTTCTTCTAATTTTTTTTTGTTTATTTTTTGAAAAATTTGTTTTATTTCATTCTATTATTTTTTTATTTTTTTTAAATGTTATAAAATTTTTTTATATAATGATAATTTTACTTCGTGAGACTCTTTATATTGTGATTTATCTATTTTGGTTATTAGTTGAACTAATATCTCGAAGTTTTTTGAAAGGGAATTTTTTATTTTTGTATATGTTGCCATTGAATATGATAAACTTTCATTTGATTTATTTTCCATTGATTGAAGTTGTTTCAAATCTTTATTTAATGTTATATAATTTTCTTGTATTAATTTAATATCTGATAAAATATTATCTTCAGTCATATTTTGGGAAATAAAAAAATAAAAAAAACAAAAAATTTATAAAATTAATTTTTTTATAATTGTGTTTATTTATTTATTTTCTTTTTTAATTTTAGTTAAAATCTTTAAATTATTAAAATTAATATCTCATTTTTATCTTCTTTTTTAAATAATACCTTTTTTATTGAAAAAACCTTGAATGAAGTATTATTAAAATGAATTGAAATTTTTAAAACATTATAATTAATAAAGATTTTACTAGCATTCATTTAGGATATATAAATATATTTTTATTTGTTATTTTCATCTTTTAAACTATAATTTTTCAATATTACTTTATCATATTTTTAAATTTTATATTTTAAATAAACTTTTTTAATAAATTAAATATAATAAATAACTATAAAAATTTATTTTAATATATAATTAAAATAATTCAAAAGAGAAAAAAAATAAAAAAAAAAATAATTTAATTAAATAATAACTCCTTTATAAAATTTCATAATTAAAAAAAAAAATGACATCAATAATAATAGCAGGAAGACCAAACAGTGAAGAAACATCAGAATGTATAATAGTAGCAGAAAACATAGCAAATTTATATCCAAGTTCTCGTTTTACAATAGTATTAAAAAGTCCAAATGAATGGGAAAATTATTGTGAAGATATATGCAATTTATTTGGAATATTAAAAAAAACTCATCCTTTGATTATGTTTTCAAATGGAACTCAAATCGGAGGTCAACAACAATTTTTTAAATTAATATCAGAATCATTTAAATATGATAAACTAATAAAAAGAGAAGATGAATATTTTTTAGACATTGATCAAATGTTAATTACAAATTTAACAAAAGAAAATTCACTTTTAGTAGAAAAAGAATATACTTGTAGAACAAAAGGTTCATACACAATTGATAAAATATCAAAAGCACTTGATAAAATTCCAATTGAACATTATGATACAATATATTATAAATATAATACAATTGAATCTGATTATCAAAAAAAAAATATTGATGATATGAAAGTTTTTGTTAAATACAATGAAAAATTTACTCCTCAAGATAATGATTATAAAGAAGAAATTGATGTTGTTGAAATGAGAACTTCATATGTAGAAAAAGAAATATATGATAATTATCATGAAGAATTAGAAAGAAAAAGAGAAGAAGAAGAAGAAAGAAAAAGAAAAGAAGAAGAAATTGCAAAATTAAAAGCAGAAGGTTTATATGTTGAAGAAGAAGAAAAAAATGACGAAGAAGAAAAAAAAGAAGGAGAAGAAGAGAATAAAGAAGGAGAAGAAGGAAATAAAGAAGAAGAAAATAAAGAAGAAGAAAATAAAGAAGAAGGAAATAAAGAAGGAGAAGAAGGAAATAAAGAAGGTGAAGAAGAAAAAAAAGAAGGAGAAGAAGAAAAAAAAGAAGGTGAAGAAGAAAAAAAAGAAGGAGAAGAAGAAAAAGAAGTTGAAATTGATCCTGAAACAGGATTACCAATTGAACCAGTAATTCCTCCTAAAGAATATAAAGAAATTCATTTTTATTGTTATCCTGATTTTGATATTCCAATTGAATTTTTTGATAAAGAATTATTAGTTGAAAATTATCCAAATGATAATTTTCAATTATTAATAAATCCTTATTTTACTTTTTATGGTGAAACAATTATTAATATTATTAAAGATCCTGAAGGACCAAAATTAATTCCAAAAGAAAAACCAATTATAATTCCAAAAGTAGAAGAAAATTTAGAAGAGATTGAAATTGATGAAAAAGTTGATATAAAAGATAATAAGAAAGATAATAAGAAAGATGATAAGAAAGATAATAAAAAAGATGATAAGAAAGATGATAAGAAAGATAATAAAAAAGATGATAAGAAAGATAAAAAAGATGATAAGAAAGATGATAAAAAAAATAAAAAAGAAGAAGAAAAAAATGAAGAAGAAAAAGAAGAAGATAAAGAAGAAGAACCAATTGAACCACCTCCTAAAAGAATTCATAATCCAGAATTACCAACAACATATGAACCAAATTTACCAGAAGATAAAATGAAAAAAAATAAATTATTAATTAAAGATTTTGGAAAATTACCTTCATTAAGAATTATGCATTTTACTGATGATGACTTACAATTTTATCAAGATGAAATTCCACCTTATCAATTAGAAAATTATATTACTAATACTAGTAATTTATATAATTTACCTATTGAACATAATATTTTATTTGATGATCAATATTTAAAAATTTTAATTAATATGGTAAATGAAACTAAAGGTTATTTAACTTATAAAATTTTACCATATAAATATTCAGATTGGAAATGTTTTAATACAGGAAAAATCAAAATTATTCCAAATAAACCAAAAGATTTAAAACAAGAAAATTTCCCTCTTGTTGATAAAATCAATCAAAAAATCCAAAAAATTAAAAGACAAATTTTTAATGAAGCAAAAAAAAAATTTATTAAAAATAAAAAAGAAAAACCTAATTTTGAATCAATTTTAAATAATCCATTCTTTGATCAATGTTTTGAATTACCTGAATATTTAACAATTGATGTATATGATAGTAAAAAAATAAAACATTTAATAAAAACTTTTACAAAAGATACTTTAAATATGACAAATTTAAGAAATTCAATTAAAGAAATGATGAATAAATTTGAAATTAATAATATTACTGGAAATGGTTTAATTTTAATTTTAAATACTAATTTCTTATTCATGGCTCCTTTGACTGAACCTTTTGCTTTTACAAAAGGAAAAAATGAAAATCCTGAAACTGGAGAATTTGATACTGTACAAGTTCCTATTTTTGCTGAACCTTATTTTTTCCTTGGAGTTTTTACTTTACCTTTAATTGAAAGTGAATGGCCTGAAAGTATTAAAAGAAAATATGTTGAGTTTAATTTAGAAGATATTTTGATTAATTCTACTAATTAAATAATTTGATTTTTTGAATAAGTTAATAATAAAGAAAGAAGGTTTTTTTTTATTTTTTTTATTTAAAAATATTATATTATTTTTTTTATGAATAAGAAATAGTATTTTATTTTATTACATTTTAATATTATAATTACATTTTGTTTTGTCTTGAAATAAATTTTAATATTATTTATATTATTTATAGTGTTTTTTTCATATTACTTAATTTATAATAAATTTCTGATTGTTGAAAAGTTGGTTTTTTTAAAGTATTATATTTATTATTTCCTCTTCTAAATAACATATTAATTTCTTCTGTATTAATTATTTTTATATTCTGTTTTTTCTTACTTTTGGAATTGTTTAAAGAATTATAATAATATTTCTTTTGAATAATTTTATTGATATTATCATTAGAAGAAATTTTAATATTTGTATTATTACTAATTTTTTTTCTACTAGAAGTATTATTTCTTTGTGTTAAAATCCAAGAAAAATCAGGTAATTTAATTTTTGTTTTTAATTTCATTTTTTTAAATATATTATTAATAAATTTTTTTTTTGAAGTTCCAACATAATTATTATTATTATTTCTTGCTATATTAAAAGTATTAACTTCATCTAAAAAAATAACTTTTTTAATATTATTATTGTTATTATCAATCTTTTCTTTTTGTGATTTTTTCTTTGAATTACTTTTAGTAGTTTCAATATCATTATTAAAAATTCTTTTTTTTTTCTTTGTTGAATAATCATATTCTAAAATATCTTCTTTTCCATCATCTAATTTAATCAGAGGAATTCCATCATCATCATAATCATCTAAATCTAAAATAGTATTTATTTTTCCTTTTTTAATAATATTTAAATTATTTTCTTCTAATTTTAAATCACTTAAAATTCTTTTATCTAATGTAATTTTTATTTTTTTATTTGATTCTTTTTCATTATTTATTGAATTTTCTTTTCTTTGATTTGATAATAAATTAAATGTAATATATGAAATTGAATATTGTTTTTGTGTTTTTTCTATTGATTTTGATTTTAAATCAATATTTTCTAAACCTGTTTTTATTTTGTTTTTTGTTGTTTTATTAAATGTTTTTATTTCATAACTTGAATTTGATGTATTACTTCTTTTATTTAAAGGAATTTTTTGTGAATAATATGTAACAAAAGGAGATATTTTTTTCTGTGTTGAGTTTAATAAAAAACAATTTGTTTCTTCACTTTGTATATTTTTAGTTTTATGTTTTAAATTTATTGGTTTATTAAAATTGGAAAATGTTATATCTTTCTTTTCTTTATTTGATAATTTTAAATTCAATACCTTCATTTTTTTTAAAACAAATTTAAATTAAAATTTAAATTAATTAATTTAAAAAATTTTATTCATATTATCAAAATTTATAAATAATTATAAAAAATAAAAATAATATTATTTTTTAAACATTCCTAAAAACTTATTACCTTATAGAAATTATATTGATTTTTAAAACTAAATTTTCTATTTAATAATCAATTAATTTCCATGAAAGAATTTTTATATGTAAAAATAAGAATAAAGTTGCTATAAAGAAAAAAATAGGAATAAGATAGGGAGTAACATTAATTTTCTTTTCTAAAGCCAAAGGTAATAAAATAGAATTTATAATAAAAGCAAAATTACAAGGAAAAATTGTTAAAATTAACAACCAAATTTTTTTTTTATAAATGGGATATAATGAAATAATATGTAAAATTGAATAACCAATCATAGGAATAAAAAAAATATAAAAAGGAATAAATAAAAGAAACCAAGAATCTCCATTTTTTGGATTATCTAATTTTTCACCAATTTGACTAAAATATGATACAAACAAAAAACCAAAAAAAAGTTTTCCCATAAAAAATGCAACACTTAAAGTATTTTCTGAACATGAACTTCTATATTTTTTATTTGTTTCTTTTATTTCTGTTATTTTTTGAACTAAAGGATATTTTTCTAAATAATATGAAATTGGTTTTTTTTTCCTTTTACAATGTCCTATTTTTAATTTTATAAAAATATATAAATCATTAAAAAAATTTACTCCATAAAATAATGTTGATGATATTGAAAAAATTAATTCAAAAGTTGTATTTTGAAATATTATTGTTTTAATAAAAATAGGACTTAAAAATACAAAAATTCCTTTTACTAAATTTTCAAATATATTATGTTTATAATATTTAATCCTTAATTTTAATTTCCTTTTAAATTTCTTCATATTATCTTGTGTTGAAAAGTTAATTTTACTTTTATTGTCTTCTATTATTTTATTAAAAGTTTTTTTAACTTGTTTCATTCTGTATTTATAAATAATAAAAACTATTATTGAAATAATACAAATTATTAGAGAAGGAGTTGATAGAATCCATAATATTGTTTTTCTATTTTTTGTTTTGAAAACATTTTTACAATTCATCGTTATTAATAGACTTGAAATATCAAACCCTAAAAATATGAAAGAAAAGAAATAAAACTTAATTATTCTTCTATTATTAATATAAAAATGTTTATAAATTAAATCTATTTCATCTGTTATTTTTTTTATACCATCTTCATTATATTTTTCAAAATAATTTTGTTTTTCTAATATTATTGTTGAAATACTATAATATAAAAATTTATATAAAATTTTTACGGAATTGATGAAGTTTTTAATATGTTTAATATTAAAATATTATTTAATTTGATCATATTATTTATTGATTTTGAGCAAAGATTCAAATTTAAAATATCTTTTAATGTCATATATTCTGATATGCTTTTAATAATTTTATTATTAGTAAAAATTTTTTCGAATTTATTTTTCATTTAATAAAAAATAATGATGTCTTAAAATATATAAAAATTATATAATAATAATTTATTTATATTTTTGTTCTACATAATTATTTAATTAATGGAAAATTTTCTTTTAATATTATTTATTTGTCATTTTTTAATTTAATATTATAAATAAATACATTATTTAAAAAAAAATATTTATTCCAACAATTTAAATATATTTATTTAATATATAAATTATTTTAATTTTCAAAAATATAAATACTTTTTTATCCATTTAAATTAACATTTACTTGATGTTTATCAATTGGACATAGATTTTTGGATTTTAACCAAGTTTCAATACAATTTTTATGAAAAATATGTAAACATCCTAATCTTTTTAAAACATCTCCTTCTTTAAAATTTTCTAAACAAATTGTACAATTTCTTAATTCATAATTCATATTATTATGAAATATTTCATTTGGGATTCTATTTATTTCATTTTGAGTTAATCCTTTTATTCTATTAACTCTTCTATTATTTTCTCTTTCATTTCTTAATAATGGACTCAATGGTCTAAATACTCTATTATCATTATGTATATTTCTAAAATTGTTCATTATTCTCTCAAAATTATTATTATTTCTGTTATTAATATTATTATTTCTATTATTATTAATATTATTATTTCTATTATTATTAATATTATTATTTCTATTATTATTAATATTATTATTTCTATTTTTAATATTATTATTTCTGTTATTTTTATTAT
>JAEEGK010030845.1_pt1 | contig 10599 bp, 13 predicted proteins | sample 8958771 | NCBI WGS metagenome assembly JAEEGK01 (sample SAMN16246547, study PRJNA631951) | gut metagenome | biome: gut microbiome; feature: rumen; material: SC-attached | host: Bos | place: Iran: Karaj | collected 2018-10 | reverse complement strand
CTTCATTTATATTATCTAACATTTTTTGTTTTTTTTTAATATTTTTAAAAATATATTTTGATTCAGGAAGTGGAACATAATTAGGAAAAATTTTACTATTTTTCTCATAAATTCATAATAACTTTTAATTTTATCATAACATTCTTCTAAATTATAAAATCTTTTTAAAACTTCTCCTGGATCATCATATAAAAGGTATTCTTTGAAACTACATACAATATTTGTTTTTTCATTATATAATATTTTTGTTATTATTATTTTATTATAATCTTCGTTTGTTATGAGATATTTATTAAAAAGACTAGAATGCATTTTTTTAAATATTTGAATTAATGAATTCATTTAATTTTTAAATTCATTCAATATAAGGGGTGATTTGTTTTTTAAAAAAATAATTAAAATGAATAAGAGCTCTTAAAAAAGTTAATCAACTGACTAAAAACACAATATTAAAGTCAATAAATTTATTGGATAAAAGCAATGAACATTATTAAAATAAAAATTATGAAAAAATATATGAAAATCCTTTACCTCCAAATTATAAGAGTTTGAATGAAGAAATAAAAAAAATAATAGAAAAAGATGATGAAATTACTATAAATAATGAAGAAGATTATTCTTTATTTTTAAAAAAAACTACTTTTAATTTATTTAAAAGAAAAATCTTATTCTGAAGAGACCACAAATTATGAATCATTCTAAATTTCAAATTCAAATCCACATTCAATACATATTACTTTTATTGTTATTTTTATTTTTATAAAGTTCGCTTCTGAACCACATCCCTTTCCATATCTGTATCTACTACTACCGCATCTTGGACAAAAACCCATATGAATTATTATACAAATAATATTAATGTAATATATGTTTATTTAGTTAACTATTTTTTTAAATATAAATTCAATATTTATTATATTAATAAATAAATATAAAAATGGATGAATAATAAAAAAATAAAAAAGATTTTAATAAATATATTATATATATAAATATATAATAAATTAAATAAATTAATCTTGAAAATTTTAAATTTGGATAAAAAATTTTATATATTTCTTATAAAGCTTTATTATTTTTTTTTCTTTTTTTTTTCCTATTTTTTCAGTTGTTTCAAATTTAACCCAAGAACCTCCAGCAATCATATTATCTAATTGATTACATATTTCATCTTCATTATAACTACTTTTTAGCATTCATCCTGAATAAAAAAGTTTCTATTATAAAAATTAGAAATATAGAAATAAAATGAATAAAAAAATGAGTTATTATCAATAAAAATAACACAACACATGGTAATGAATACTTCACTTAAAGAGCATAAAGGATTTTTTCGAATAATAAATAATTATCATAATAAGTAATTGATAATAAAATATATACAGTGAAAATTTATAAGAAAAAATATGGATTGAAGTACCAAAATTAATTAATATTTATAATCTCAACTTCCATTTTTTCTTTTTTTTTCATTTCTATTTTATCTTGTAAAAAATTTGGTATTTCAAAATCAAAATATTTTAATTTATTGAAAGAATTATTTTTTGGAGAAATTAATTTAGATAATTTTATATTTTTATTTCCAATTTTAACTTTAAATAATCTTTTATTTTTTCTTTTATTATTCATTTTAATCAATAATGAATTTCTTTCTAAAGTATTTTCTTTTTCTAATAAAATACTATATGATGTTGAAACTGTATCATTATTTTTTTCTTCTTGAGAACTCATTTACAATAAATAAATGATTTATATATTTTATTATCTAAATATAATTTTGAATTATATTATTTTTTAGATAAAAATGAACAAAATATTTCTTTAAATTATTATATATTATAGTTTTTTTATTTTTTTGTATTTTTTCTGTTTATTTATGAATCTATTATTTTTTAAGTAAAAAATAAAAAAGATTTTATAATATAAAAAAATTATTATTAATCGTTTTTTTATATTAAAAATATCTGAAGTAAAATTTTCCAAACATAAATAAATAAAATTAAAATACCAAAAATCGAAAAATTATACTAATATGTACATTTATTATTTATTTGTTAAACATTAAAAATTATTATAAATCCTCTAACTCAATATTATCTTTAAAAATATCAATAACATTATCAATAGTTAAAGGTTTAGAAAAAATTCCTTCATAATTTTTTTTAAAACTATCATCAACAAAATTATTTCCAGAACTAGAATAAATTTTAATAGGATAAAACCTATTTTCGTCAATTAAACTTCTAATAATATTAGTCATCATATTTCCATTCATAATATTCATTTGTTCATCACAAACAATAAATTGATATTTAATTTCTTTATTAAAACCTTTATAAATTTTATATATACATTCAATTCCATCTGTGCTTTCTTCAATTGAAATATCAATTCCTTTTTCATTAAAATATTTTGTTATTAAATTTATATTACAATTTCTTAACACTTGTTCATCTTCAACTACTAAAGCATATATTTTTTTTTTTATTTTTGTTTCATTATTTGATTCTGAAATTGAATCATTAATTGAATTTTGTTTTCCCAAAAATGACATTCTATTTCTATATATGTTAAAACATGATTTTCTTTTATTATTTATTTCTAAAAATTTAGAATCAAAATTTTTTGAATTTTTTGAATAAATTGTTGTTTGAACACAATGATAATTTTCCACTGGTTTTATTAATAGAAAATTTTCTCTTTTTGTTAATTCTTCATATTGATTAATATTTATTTTAATATCATCATTATTATTATTATTTAAATTTATATTTGAATCATTATTCAATGTTAAAGCTGATGTTGACGCATCAATATTTGTAATTAAATTTAGTTTACGATGATTTTCATTAATAATAATATTCTGATTACTTTCAATAGTTTTATTAATATTTTTATTAAGTAAAAAACTTATTCTAGTTCCTTCATTATATTTAGATTCAACTTTAAAATTTTTTCCTAATATTTTTATCATATCTTTAACAACACTTAAACCTAATCCAGATCCAAATTTATTATTAGTATTACTTTTTAAAAATAAAGTTCCATTTTGATTTAATTTTTCTACTTGTTCTTCTTTCATTCCTATTCCAGTATCTTTTACCATAATTAATATATAATCTTGATCATAATTTGAACATACTAAAGTCACACTTCCCATTTTAGTAAATTTTAAACTATTTGATAATAAATTTATTATTATTTGCTTTACTCTTATTTCATCTGTATTTATATAATCTGATATTTCTTTATCTATTTCTTTTTTGATTAATACTTTTGAATTTTTATTCTTCCAAATATTTTTTATTAAATCTACTGAGAAATTTACTATTAATTCAAAATTTACTCTTTTAATATCTACTTCAGTTATATTATTTACATCTCTTAAATTATTTAATTTTAAAGCTAAAAATTCAAAATCTTTTGTTATATATTTCATATATTCTGAATAATTATAAATTGAATCTAATTTATTCATTATTTCATTTATTCCTGTGTTTTCAATAAAAGTTTTTATTTCTGAAACTAAAGTTTGAATTGCTGCTAAAGGATTTTTTATTTCATGAGTAATTTTAGAATTTAAAATTGATATTTTACTTAAAATTTCTACATTTTGAGAAACTTCAATTGGAAAATCTAATGCAATTGCAAAATAATTTATTTGATTATTATATGGATTTACTTGAATAAAAATTGAATATTGTTTTTCTATATTTTCAAAATTTATTGTTCCTATATAAGTCACATTGTTAAATTTATCTTTGTTATCTCTTATTATTGAAAAAAAAGTATTTATTCTTTCTATAAAATTTTTTTCTGAAGAATCTAAATTATTAATATGTTCTTTTATTATATTTGAAATATTTTCATTTTTAATATTTAATTTTGAAAAAATTAATTTTTTAATTATAATATTTAATTCTTCACTTACTAAAGATTTTGGATTTAATCCTTCTTTTTCACTTTCATTTTTTGAATTAAATAATTTTTCTAAATCTTCTTTTAAATATGATTGTTCCATTATATATCTTAATGATGGATTAAAATTATAAACATCATTCTTTTTAAAAGAAAGTATTATCTAAAAATATTATTTTTAAAAACAGTGTTAAAACAAAATAAATTATAATTTTAGCAATCGATTTACAAGTATAAATGTTATATCCACAATTAATATAGATAGAGTTGACTTATATATGAACAAAGAATTGAAGTGTCATTTAAATGCTTCTCGGCTATATGTAAAACCATTAGATGAAGATTATTATAGCGACATATCAATGGTGTTGAATATTGAAAAAATAGAACTATGAAGTCCTTCTGAAGATTGTTTGTCTTGGACTTCGTTTCATTGCTTTTTAGGAGAGTCTATTGATGAAATAAGCCTTCAATCTTTTGAAATAAGTTTAGTTGTTTATGATTCTGGTGTTAATCATGAGATAGTTATAAAACAATCTTTTTGGGGTGGGAATATAGCCAAATGGATTTTATTGCGTCCTATTCGCGTTAAAAGTAATGGAGATACTTTCAACACTTGTATTTTTAAAATTAGTATTTAAACTTATTTGAAGAGAAGGAATATGTTTACTTATATAATTATTTGTGTTGACATTTGTATTATGGAATTGATTTCTATATTAAAATTATTTGTTGGTTTTTGTAATTTTATATTAGTAAATTTAAGTGATGATTTTTATATTATTATTAATATTATAATTATTATTATTCATATTATTAATAATATTATTATTAATATTATTATTTATATTAATGTAATTCCTATTATTAAATTTTTGAGGTATTTTATTTACAATACTAAATAATTGTTTATGAAAAGAAATATTCTTATTATTTATTCCTGTACTTTTATTTAAAGAAATAGATAATTTTGGCATTGATTTTGCTTCTTTTTTTACATTATTTTGAGAAGATAAATTCATTTTATTCATTATATTTTTTCTTTTTTTATTTCCTTTTGATATACTTACTTTTTGAATTCCTAATTTTTGAGTTATATTTCTTTCTGTTAATATTATCTTTTTTTCTATTATTATTTGTTATTTTAATATTTAAACTTTTTATCATATTATCTATATTTATTTTTGGAATATATTTTTTAGTTTGTAATTTAATTGAATTATTTTTTGAATTTGAATTATTATTTATTGTTTTTTTAAATTCAGAATTTTTATCTATTTTTTTCTTTGGAATTAAAGGTTTTTCAATTTGAAAATCTTTTATAAATTTTTTATAATGATGTCTTCCAGTATTATAAGTTTTTCCTTTAATATTATATTCTATATTTGTATAATTTTCAATAAATTTACTTTGACCAATAATACCAGAAGAATCAGAAAAGTTATCTTTGGAATTTTTATTTATTGATTCATTATCTGTTATAAATTTCAATAATTTTTTCATACTATTTTCTTGAAGAGTTGCACTTTTTTTTTCAGATAATATTGAATTCATAATAGATTGAGTAAAAATTTTACTATATGATAAAGTACTTTCTTTAAATTCTTCTTTATTATTATCTTCATTTATATTATCTAACATTTTTTGTTTTTTTTTAATATTTTTAAAAATATATTTTGATTCAGGAAGTGGAACATAATTAGGAAAAATTTTACTATTTTTCTCATAAAATTCACAATAACTTTTAATTTTATCATAACATTCTTCTAAATTATAAAATCTTTTTAAAAATTCTCCTGGATCATCATATAAAAGATATTCTTTGAAACAACATACAATATTTGTTTTTTCATTATATAATATATTTGTTATTATTATTTTATTATAATCATCGTTTGTTATGAGATATTTATTAAAAAGACTAGAATGCATTTTTTTAAATATTTGAATTAAGGAATTCATTTATTTTTTTAAATTCATTCAATATTTTGAAAAGAATAATTTATTTATTAAAAAAGTAATTAAAATAAATAAAGAACATTAAAAAAAGTTAATAAACTGACTAATAATACTATATTAAAATATTTCAATTTAAAGGATAAAAATAATGAACATAATTAAAATAAAATATTATGAAAAAATATATGAAAATCCTTTACCTCAAAATTATAAGAGTTTGAAAGAAGAAATTAGAAAAATAATAGAAAAAGATGAAAATTTTGAAATAAAATATAATGATGAAGATGATGATGAAATTACTATAAATAATGAAGAAGATTATTCTTTTTTTTTAACTCAAACTAATCATTTAATTTATTTAAAAGAAAAATCTTATTCTGAAAAGACCACAAATTATGAATCCTTACGTTCTTTATCAAAAAATGAAAATTATAATTCTCCTTTATATATTCATTTGAAAAAAAAAAATGAAGAACTGGAAAAAAAAAATGAAGAACTGATAAAAGACAATGAAGAACTGATAAAAGAAAATAAAGAACTGATAAAAGAAAATAAAGAACTGATAAAAGAAAATGAAGAACTGAAAAAAGAAAAAGAAATATTAGAAGCATTAATTAATAATGTGAAGAATGAAAATGAAAATGAAAAATTAAAAAGAAAAAATTAAATATGAAATAAAAAAACAAAAAAAAAATAGCTAATAAATTCATAATAAAATAGTTTAAGGAAAATAAAAAGAAATTTTTTTATTATTTTAAAAATTATTTTTTAAATTTTAATTTAAAAATTATAAATAATATTTTAATTCTTCTATTAAAACAAACAAATTAAAAAACAATGTTATATAATAATACAAAAATAAATATTCAAAAAATTAATTCTCAAAATCAAATGTCTCAAAATTTCCTTTTTGAAAAAGGAAAAGAAGAAGAAGAAAAAAAAGATATATTATTAAAAGACAAAAAAAAAATTCATTTAGATAGTATAAATTGTTTAAAATCATGTTCAAGTTACAAATTACATTTAACAATAAAACATAATAAAGAAACAACAGAATATCCTTTTAATACAAATGATGTATATTTTTATGGTAATATTTCCTCAGATAAATTATTAAAATTACTTGAAGAAAAAGAAGAAAATGAAAATTTAAATCTAAATAAATATAACTTACAAAATTTATTTGATGATAAAGATAAAGAAAAAGTACTTTCTCAAAAAATTTTTTTTCCTATTCAAAACAATCAAAATAAAATTTCAAATGAAATTTCAATCTGGGAAGATTTGTTGATGTCTTTAAATAAAAATACATCTTGTTTATTAATAGAAATAAATTTAGATAATAATTTAAATGAACAAAACATAAATTTTAAAGAAATTAATAAACAATTTATAAAAACACAAATTGATTGTGTTTTAAATGGAATTGTTCATGAAAGAGAAATATTAAAAAATGATATTGTTTTTTCTATTGATACTAAAAAAATAATTAAATCTATTGAATTTAGAATTCAAAATTATAAAGATCAATATTTAAAATTATCAAAAGAAGAAAAAAAATCTTTTAAATTTAGGAATTTATTTTTTAGTACGATTTTCAAACAATCAAATCTTGCTTTTACTTTTTCAACAAATAATAAAGAAAATTTAATAGATTTAGAAAATTTAAAAACAAATTTTAATTCAATTCCAATTCAAAAATTTCATTTAATTAAATTATTTATTGCAATTAATATTCCTAATTCACTACCGAATAAATATATTGATGAAAAAGAAAAAGCAAAAACAAATTATTCTTCAGAATCTTCAAAAGGAATTAATAATTTAAGTAATTATAGTGATGATGATTTAGATATTTTTACAGTTCAAAGTTGTTTAAATCAAAACAATAATTCATTTAATAATTTCAATCAATTATTAGGAAATGATTATAGAATATTTAATGCTACTAATAAAAATTTTTATCCAAATATGATTAATCATTTTCCGAATTATTATTTAAATATGAATAATTTAATGATTAAGAAAAGGAAAAATCTAAGTAATAATAATAAAATTAAACAAATTAAAAATAACTTCCCAGATGATTTACATTTAAATTCAATATTAATAGATAAATCAGATTTAAATGCTATTCATTTATTTAAATGTTTTAAAACAAAATCAAAATCTCTTTCAAATTTTATTATATTTAAAAATATGATGAAAAGATTATTATTAAATTTACAAGTTAATTTATTACTTCCTTTTAAAAATTATATTGAATCTTTAAAAAGAATAAGTTATTTAGGAATGAATATTCCATTAATAAATAATAATGGAAAATTTTATTTGAATTCATTTTCAGTGACTTTATCATCATTAACATTATTTATAGAACATAATGAATTATATATGATAATATATAATACTTTAAATAGAATTTTCAGACAAAAAAAAAGTGCATCAACAACAAATATTTTTTCCAATTCAAATAATAATTTTTGGTCTCATAATGAATTTATAGAAATAAATGAAAATACTAAAATTTCTTTATTAAATCAATATATTATAATTGAATTTAATGAAAATAAACCTCATTATATGAGAAAAACTTTATATGAAAATTTAAACAATATTTTTAATTCCTTACCTAAAACTATGAATCCAATTTTAATAGGAAATTTACAACTTCAAAGAAGTTATTTTTCTTTTTTATGGGGTCCTATTAATACTTTTTTAAATCATACTTCTTTTTTAACTTATCATTTATTTACTTTTGATTTAATTGGAATTTTACCCATAAAATTAGAGTATAATAAATGGTTAAGGAAAATTGGATTTGAAAAAAAAGAAAATATTATAAAAAAAGAAAATGAAATTAATGATAGTATTGTTAAAGTAGAAACCTTTGTATATGAGTATTCACTTTTTAATTCTTATGATTATGAATTTTATCAGCAGAACAAAGTATATGTTAAATTGTAAATTAGTATAAAGAAATTATATAAAGAAATTATTGTATAAATAATTGTTTTTATTTTTTTAGTTGATATAATTTATTTTATTTATAAAAAAAATAGAAAAATTTTGTTTTATTTAAATAAACTATTTCATTTATTTGAATATTAAAATAAAAAAAATGAAAATTGAAATTTATTATGAATCAGATGTACACTTAACAGAAATAACTCAACCGACAAAAATAAAAGACTTAATAAATAATATATCAGAATATCTAAAATTAAAAAATGAGAAACTCCTTTTATTAAATTACAAAAGAGAAATATTAGAAGAAACCTATTTAATATCTCCAGAAAAAGAGAAAAAGAGTCAAAAATTTTATTTATTAAACAAATCAAAACTTGAAAAAGAAAATGATAGAAAAGAAGATAAAAAAGAAGAGCCTATAGAAAAATTGATATCAAAAGTGACAAATGCTAAAACATTATTAGAAAAAAAGAAGCCAGAAATAAGAACAAATAGATTAGATTTTATGGAAGAAATTCATGGAGGAAATTTAGGAAGATTATTATCAATGTTACAATCTTTAGAAGAAAGAAATTTAATTAATGTTCAAATGTTTAATACTGGAAATAATAATGGAAATATTGAACCTAATGAAACTCATGTTAATACCTTGAAAGAAATGGGATTTCCTGAAGATAGAGTTAGAGCTGCTTTAATTAGAACTAGAAATAATATTAATAGAGCTACTGATATTTTAATTGAAGAAATGGATCAACTTTAATTTTTTTTTTTGAAAAAAATTTATTTTTTTGATTCTTTTATTTTTTTTTTTATATTTTGTTTTTTAAATTTTATAAATTTTATATTATCATTATATTTATAAAAAGATAATATTAATTATTTTTTATTCATTTGATTATTTCCAATTTCAGAAAAATTAGTAATTTTATTTTCATTACTTATATCATTACTTTTCTCTTCTAAATTAAGTTCACTTATTTCATCAATATATTCTTCTTTCTTATCATAATTTAAAGTTAATTTCTCATCAAATTGATTTAATTTTAAATGATTTTTAAAAATATCACTTGAACTTTTACTAATATCATTTATCAATTGAAATTTTTGATTAAGAGTATCGTGATTTAAAGTAAAATTTCTTTGATAATAATTTTTATTTTTAGTAATATTATAAAAATCTTTTTCTTGAAAAGTTTTTTTTTTATTTTCAACATTAATTTTATGAAAATTAAATTGAGAATTATTATTATTAATAAGAGAAAGAGAATCTTTTAAATGTTTTAAAGGAAGTAGATTTAAATTAGAACTAGTATTATAAGCAAAATTAGAAGTAAAATTTACTCTTTTATAATATTTAATACATAAAGCTTGTTTAAGATTTTTTTTCCAATTTTTTCTTGAAAAAGGATTTCCATAAATAACAAAAATTTCTCCCATTTTAATATTAGAATATGTACTCATATTTCTACAAGAAAAATACATATGATAACAAAATAAAGTTGTAACAAAAATACTAGTCTATAAATAATAATAATAAATAATATATTATATAAATATATCTTACTAAAATTGACAATAAAAAAATTACTAAACACATATAATCCTCTTTTAAAATTTCATAAAAAACATTTTTACATTTTTCATTATTTTTACTTTTACAAATTTTAAAATCATGATTAAAAATTTTAATATGTTGAAGAAAAAAAGATAAAGTACTAAAACAATTAAAAAACAATAAAAAATTGAAAAAAA
>JAEEGK010030844.1_pt1 | contig 10599 bp, 9 predicted proteins | sample 8958771 | NCBI WGS metagenome assembly JAEEGK01 (sample SAMN16246547, study PRJNA631951) | gut metagenome | biome: gut microbiome; feature: rumen; material: SC-attached | host: Bos | place: Iran: Karaj | collected 2018-10 | reverse complement strand
CATTAGTTCGCCGCAGTAAATATGAAAAATACTATCAAAAGTGGAATGATTATCAAATCGTGCCTTTTGTGAATCCCGTTAATGGGGGTGTGGGCGGATTATTGTCGTTGAAATTCTAGAACTGCAGGACTTATTCCTGTCAGTGGAATGGTCTTCGGGGCTTTTCCCGGATAAGCTTGACTTGCGGTCTGCTTTTTTGTATATTAACAATAGAAACAGGGTGGTAGGTCGCCACCTGAGAAAAAAAGAAAGGCCAAATTGATGAAACAGGGTGGTAGGTTGCCACCTGAGAAAAAAAGAAAAACTAACATTTGCCGTTTCTTATATGAAAATATAAGGAGCGGCTTTTTTTTTGAGGGGGAAATGAGTCGAATTACAATCGTTCATTTGAATGAAAAATTTTTTGAAGAACATGCTCAACATGTTGAAATATTAAAGAAACCAGAAAGACCGCATTTGGTGCTGATTTTGAAAATAGCTCAGAATACATTCGCTATTCCTTTTAGAACAAGTGCTCATCGCCCTAAAACAGGTCGCGTTCCGCATTGTTTTTTCTTTGCGGAGTCTGGGCGAAAGTTTTTAAGCACGACAGGGCGTATCCCAGCTCTTGACTTTACGAAGGCTGTTGTTGTTACAGAAAATGATATTGGAGATGTAACAAGAATTGACACAAATGAATTTAAGGAACTACAGGACCATTTTCATGAGGTTGAGGCTAAGTTTTGCGTATATCTAAGATACTATGTAAATTCGCTTAAAACTCAAACGAATTTGGAGTCTCCGGAAATCAAATATTCATCATTGCAGTATTTTACGGATATACTTATGGCAATGGATTTTGAAAAATGAACATTTCTTGTTTTAGTCCTGTTTGTCTTGCTTTGGTGCGGCGGTTTCGTCATGTTCCTCAATGTTTGAGACTTTGGTGAACCAGTAGTCTTCGCTATTGATGGAACTCATATTGCCGATGAGGGCGTCTAGGTCGAGGTTCTTGATGTCATTGTTTTCGTTTGCCATGGTATGAATATATATATTTTTTTTAACTGATGCCGGCACGGTGGCCGGCATGACAACGTAATGAGGTTTTTATGTCTATTGCTGAAATTTCAAAGAAGTTCCATGCGGATAAGTGTGGCAATTGTGCAATGTCTGTGGCGTATGGCTATGCTCGTGCAACGGGAAAGTCCGAAGAAGATGCGGTGAAGGCTGCGGAAATGTTCCGTGCTTTTGGCGGGGGCAAGGCTCCCGATGGCTTGTGTGGTGCACTTTATGCGGCCAAGATGATGCAGCCGGATCATGCCGAGGCCATCGAAGAATTTTTCAAGCGTGGGGCGCAGGGATGCAACAAGTGCAGTGAAATTCGCCCGAACAAGATTATTCCGTGCAATCGTTGCGTGGAACTGGCGGGCGAGGCTTTGGATTTCCTCGAGAAATAATTGGTTCCGTGTCAAAAGATTCCCGCCTCCGCGGGAATGACGATCAAGGCGAGTGCTGCAAGAATGTGCTTGCACATTCTTGTTGCCGAGTCGCAATGTCATGCACTTGAGTAGTGACGCTTTCTTCGGCCTCCAGGATGACGAGATTGTGTAAGCCGACCCCGGAACGAGTCCGGGGTGACAATGCGAATGCTCCAGATTCTATTGGCTTTCAGGATAAAATAGAGCTGTCATGCCGGCCACAGTGCCGGCATCGGTTGTTGTATAACAGGCTGACCTCGCAACACTTCGACGCCGCTCAGTGCATCGCAAGTGCGGGGTGACAGAGAAAAAGGAAAATGCCGACTCCCTTGGGAATCGGCATTTCTATTAAGTGAGGAATTCAAAAGAGAAGTTTATTTTGAAAGCATTTTGCCGTTAAGCGTCGCAATCCAGAGCTTGTTTCTCGCGTTGGCCGGAATTTGCAGATTCGTTGACCCTGCTTTGATTTGAGTCTTGAACAAAACGGCTCCGTTCAAATCTACAAGGGCAAATTTGCCACCCAAGTTCGTATAAATTTCAAGCTGGTTGCCGTTTACGACATAGAAGTTTGCCGGAGACAGTCTGTACTCATCCATGTGCATGAATGGCGGGACTGTGTCCGTTTTGCCAGTGTCACTAGGAATGGTATCTATTACAGTGACTGTATCCTTTTGCCAGATAGGTTCATGGATTTCAGGATCAACTGGAGCGGTTACGACAGGTTTTGCCGGTTCCGTAAATCCGAACTTCTGGTCCATCCACTGCATTCTTTCTTTCATCTTCTTGCGGAGATGTTCCACTTCGCCGTCCCAGGTATTGGCGTTGTTGCCGCCCATGCCCATTTTCATGCCACTGCTTCCGCTGCCGTTACAGTATTTCATCGGCTCTGGGTCTTTATCGCCCTGGCCGCTGTTTTGCCCTAGGTTCGGCCAGCGCTTGAAGTTTCTGTCGGCGGCTTTCGTCAAGTAAGTCTTCATGGAATCTAGGTATGCGTCCATGACCTTGGTGTGCCACACGCCGCTGCGGAGTTCTGCCCAACGCTTTTTCAGTTCGTCCTGGTAATCGCTTCTCTTCCACAAACCGACAAGCCAGTTTGGTGCTTTCAGCGAACCCATGCCGCCGCCACCGAAGCCAAAGCCGCCACCGAAGCCACCACCGCCTCCGCCGCCTTTGCTTTCGATCTGCCAGCTGTTGCCGCCGCCATAGCCCATCATGCCGCCATTGCTCATGGCGAGGTTGAAGTCCCACGGCGGACCCAAGGTCACTTTGCCTTCCTTGAATTCCTTGCCGTTCTTGCCTCCCTTATCTTTGGGCTTGTGCAAGAAGAAGCTGCACCAGTAGGAGTCGCCGTTGTTGGTGACTTCTTGATGTAACACGTAGTCAACAGCAGAACCGAGATCGACGTACTTGTCGAATCCGTCGCCGTTCTTGCCGTTCTTGAACAATGCTTCGAGGTCGTTCAGGTATTTCTTCAGGTATTCTTCCTGCTGCTTTTGGATATTCGCTTTCTTGGGGTAGTGCAAAATAACGTTCAAACCGTCAGAGGTGTTGAAACCTTCGGCATCGATGCCGCCCTGGTTGTTGCTGCCGCCGCCACCCGTGTTGGTGCCGACCTTGTCGAATGCCCAGATGTAGCCGCCGGTAAGGCTATCGCCAGCGATGTCGGTTTCTTTGAGCTTGCTGACGTTCACGCGGTACTTGCCGCGCTTGATTTTTTCGACCATCACATAGACGCCGCGATAGACTCCGTTGATGTACAGGTCGAAGTGCTTGGTACGCGGGGCGTAACGGCCAGCTTGTCTAAAGAGCCAGTAGGCGAGTGCGTTGCGCAACATGCTCTTGTCAACGTAAGGGCCATGCAAGACCCAGTCGTCGGCAGGGGGGAGCCCGAACATGCTCACGTCCATTCCTTCGCCCTTTTCGTCGCGTATTTCGACGCTGTAGCCGGGCTTGGGGAACAAGGCGGAAGATTGTCCACGGACCTTGATGCCGATGTCATAGAAGGTGCCCTTGGCGCTGTCGGCCACATTGTTTGTTTTGCCGTCCAGCACTTTCATTGTTGCGGGAATCTTTTCGGTGACGTTCTTGTCAAGGCATTGTTTCTTGGTATCAATGAATATAATGGGCAAGTCGTAGGTCTGTGCTAAAGATAAACTTGCCGCAAAACAACTTGATAGAATGATTCTTTTGAACATAAGAAATCCACACTCCTTATCTATCTCATAAAAAAATAAACGCACTCTAATTAAATAGGTACGTTTATTAAAGTTTACACGTTGTTTGTGTTTACATCTTTACAACGGCTGTAAAAATTTGCAAAAAACAGCAATTACGATTTGATTCGCAAGCGTGCGTATTCGTACAAGCCGAGGGAGAGCGCGACGGAAGCGTTGTATGAGTGCGCTTCGGGTTTCATCGGGATGCGGAGTACGGCGTCGCACTGTTTCTTGATGAACGGGGGGAGACCCACGTCTTCTCCACCGACGGCGAGCACCACGTGGTCTGCAAAGTCAAAACCGGCGAGGTTCGTCTCGGTGTCCGCGTCGAGACCGAGAATCTGGTAGCCCGCCATCTTGAGTTCGCCGATGGCGCCTTCGAGGTTGTCCGGACGGCAGATGCGGAGCTTTTCGAGGGCTCCTGCAGAGGTGCGGGCGACGCTCGGCGTGATGCCGCACATTCCCTTTGCGGGGAGGAGCAGAATGTCAACGCCCAGGGCGAGGCTGCTGCGGATGCAGGCACCGAGGTTGCGCGGGTCTTCGATGTTCGTGGCCACGGCGATGAGCTTCTTTTCTCCGGTATCGCGGGCCTTGAAAAATTCTTCGCGCACGTCCATCCAGTTCAGGAGTTCCTTCTCGTTCATGAGGGCTACAACGCCGTGGTTCGGGCGGGCGTAGCTGTCGAGAATCTTGGAATCGACTTGCTGCACATGCACGTGAGCACGTTTCGCGAGCTTCTGGAGTTCGTAGAGTTTCGGGTTGCCGGACTTGTGCATAAAGAGCACGCGATGCACTTGGAGCGGAGTCTTGTTCAGGAGTTCTTCGACTTCCTTGATGCCGCCGACAGCGACCTGCGGTGCGGCATCGGCGTCTCCGACTGCGGGAACGATGTTATCTTGTGCGGCACGGCGGTCGTCAAAGCGGCGTTCTTCGAAGCGGTTCGGGCGTTCTGCGGAAAAGTCGCGACGTTCTGCGCGTTCCTCGAAGCTGCGCTCGCCACTAAAATTGCGTTCGCGATCCGAGTCGAAGTCACGACGTTCGCTGGCAAAGCGGCTGGGGCGATTCTTGTAATCGTCTCGGTCACGGCGCAGGTGCGCCTGGCTGCCGATGCCGTTGCGACGTTCTGGTGCGCGTTCGCCAAAGCCGCGGCGTTCATTGCGGTCAAAACGGCGTTCCGGTTCGTCCGGGTGTTCGCGGTTGAATTTGTTTTCGTCGAAGTTCGGGCGAGGTGAACGTCCAAAGTTGCGCTTGCGATCGTTGCCAAAACCGCGACGGCTATCGTCATTGTTGAAACTCATTTTGTGAATCTCCGTGAAAAAGGATTTTAGTTACTAGAGAATGGTCATTGGTCATTAGTCTTTGGTCATTTGAGAAATGATTAGTAGATAATGCTCTGGATCCTTCGACTACAGGCTTCGCCTTCCGCTCAGGATGACTCATTAATTCTCGTAACTCAGAAGTTTAATTTCTGACTTACAAATTTAGAATTTGCGAATTCTTTTAGCATTGCCATTCTGCTGCCGCACCGCTTTGAGCTGCCGCGCTGTGCTTATGAATGTGTCATCCCGGCCACTGTGCCGGGATCGGTTGTTTATCAGTACTTTTCTCTACAAGCAATCACCGTGTGCATCTTCACGTCGGTTTCTTTCTGTTCTAGCGGCTCCTTTGAAAGCTGTGCCGGAGTCATGATGCCCGCCTTGAACGCATTCGGATACTTTGCAAGGAATCTATCATAGTACCCCTTGCCGTGCCCCTGCCTGCTCCCGTCCCAGTTGAACTTTACACCGGGAACCAAGAACACTGGAATGTCGCCTTCGAACTTTTCGAGGCCTTCGCGAGGTTCCATAATGCCAAAGTGCCCCTTGACCAAGTCCTTCTTGAGGTTCTCTATTTTGTAAAAATTCATGATACCGTCGCCCTCGCACCGGGGGAGGAGGAGGCGCCCTTCAATAGCGAGTTCCTCAAGAATCGGCATGATATTCGGCTCGCCCTTGAGCGGATAAAATGCGGCGATGTTCCTGGCATCGTGATAGCCCGGAATGTCATGGATCTCTTGCCACGGTTCTTTGATGATGTCGTCGCCTTTTTTCATGCGGCGCATTTTCAAGACGGACTCAATGATGGAACTGCTGCCGAAAATCAAGAATACGAGAATTACAATAACGATGGACGCTGCCATTGATTTCCTTTGTCTATCAGTCGTTTTTTCGTTTTTTACTCTTCGTCGCCCGCGTCTTCACCAATGCGCTTTGCCGTAGGCAACTTGTCCCGCAGAATTTCGCTCCAGATGTTCTGTTGCCAGAGCATCAAGTGCGCTTCTTCGTAACGCGTTTCCCAAGGGATATCGCCCGGAGCCGCAAGCCAAATCAACTGCGCCTTGTTTGCAAGGAGCGCTGCGTCGATTTGCAGTTCTTCGGCCTTTTCGTCTCTCCACATCTTGAGCGCGTTCAGCAAGTCCGAATGCGGGATGACCGGCGGTGGTGGAGCCTTGGGGAGTCGCATGGGCCATTCGCTTTCGGGAACGGCGACTGCCGTGCGCAACATGGTGAGGAACGACTCCAAACGGTCGCCTTTGAAGTTGCGGGGGAGCTTGGGCAGGAACTTTTCATCGACTTCCGGGAAATGCGATTGCTGGGCATTGACGATGGCTAGCATCAGTTCCGCTTGCATGACCTTGTAAGGCGGACGGTCCAGTTCTTCGGCCTGTTTTTCGCGCCATTCCCACAAATGCTTGAGAATGTTCAGGGCTCGCGGACCGCAGATACTCGATCCCGTGATGCGCCACGGATCTTTCTTTGGTGTGTTCGGGTGCTTTGCGTGTTCGATAAGCGCGTTGCACTGCTCGGTGAGCCAGCTCATTCTGCCTACGCTTTGCAGTTTTTCCGCTAAAATCGCACAAAGTTCATGAAGGTAGAACGTATCGTGGATGGCGTATTCGCACATGTCCAGCGAAAGTGGTCTAATTGTCCAGTCGGCTCTCTGGTTTTCTTTTTTGAGTTCGTCTCCAAAATATTCCTTGACCAAGTCGGCAAGCCCGAGGTGCTGTTCGCCTAGAATCTTTGCGGCGAGCATCGTGTCGAAAATGCTTTTCGGCGAAAAACCGTAGGTCTGCCACAAAAGCCTGAGGTCGTAATCGGCACCATGGAAAATCAGCGTCTGCATGGCGCGGGCTTTGAACAGTGGCGCAAGGTCCAGCCCACACAGCGGATCTACTATATAATGATGCTCGCCAATGGTAATCTGGATGAGGCAGAGACGAGCCGTGTAATGGTACATGGAATCCGCTTCGGTATCGACCGCAGCCATGTCGTAAAGCTCCAAATCCGCGAGCAAGTTCGCCAGCGATTCTTCGCTATCAACCAATATATATTTCTCGTCTTTAATCATTTGAGAAAGAAATGTAATAATAAATTTTGAAAAAGCGTCAAAAAATACGTATTAGGGTGTTTTTTAGAGTGATTTTGCGAAAATGTGTGATTTTTACGTGACTAAATTGAAAAAATGGGCGTTACTCACGTAAAATTTTGTACAAACTAAGCAAAAAATGCGCCGAAAATTGAAATTTCTTTCAAAATTTCTCGCCAGCGGGGGTGTTTGGGGCCCTGAAAATTGAATTTTGGGGTGCCTTGGGTGGATTTTTGCTACGATTTTTCAATTTCTATACAAATAAACTAGAAAATTTACGTGACTAATCCTTGATTTTGGCGTTTACTCACGTAAAAAATGGCGATTTTTCGAATTTGGCATTTTTTAGGTTGTGTTAATTTGTTATATTATGTTCACCGACTGTTCACCGGCCCGATTTTTCGGGGACTTTGGTGATTATTCTTTTTATCTCTTTGCTATATCGTTACTTTTATGAAATTGTCGTTTTAGTGGCGACAAAGGGGTTATCAAGAATGGATGATGTTGGATTATCTGTGGATAGCATCTTGCCTCTGGTTCAAAAACGTATAGATGAACTTCAGCAGGCAATCGATTTTTTGCAAAAACAAATAGAACGTGCGCCGGAAGGTGCGCTTTGTGGCTCCAGAAGTCATTCATCATGGCAATGGCAGATATTGCTTGGGAATGTGCGGACGTATTTGTCCGGTGATAAAGTGAAACTTGTCAAGGCCCTAGCTCAAAAGAAGTATAACTTATTGGTCCTCAAGGACTTCGTACGTCAAAGAGATGCGCTGGACAAATTGATGGAATCCTATGTTCCGCAAAATGGTGAAAAAACGTATGCGTCTATGCCTGCGGAATTGCGAAGTGAAATCGTGCCGTTGACCCTCCCTGATTCGGAGTTTGTGGAGGCTTGGCGAAGTCAGCGTTACAAGCGGAAATTCGTCGAAAATTCGGATTTTTTGACTGCTAACGGCGAGCGGGTGCGCTCCAAATCAGAAATTATAATTGCCGATGCATTGAATAGTTTTGGAGTTCCGTATCATTATGAATTTCCGCATGAACTGAATGCCGTGAATTCGTCTCGGCGCATAAAAGTCTTTTCTGATTTTACCTGCCTAAATGTTCGAACGCGGAAGGAATTCGTGTGGGAACATTTTGGAATGATGGACGATGCTGAGTATCTCCGAAATGCGATGGAAAAAATCGACATGTATGCTTGCAATGGGTTTTATCCCGGAGAAAATCTGATTTTGACAATGGAATCACGTGATAAACCGTTGAATTCTAAAATGGTGAATCGGCTCGTTGAAAAATACCTGATTTAGCGTGTTTTAAACAAAGTAAATAAGTCGTGCGCAGTGGTGTTTTGGAATTTTGGCCAATTTTTACGTGACTAATTTGAAAAATGGGGCGTTACTCACGTAAAATTTTGTATAAACTAAGTAAAAATGCGACGAAAATTGAAATTTCTTCCAAAATTTCTCGCTGGCGGGGGTGTTTTGGGCCCAAAAAATTGAATTTTGAGGGGTTTTGGGCGACTTTTTGCCATGATTTTTCAAATTTTCTACAAACAAACTAGAAAATTTACGTGACTAATCCTTGATTTTGGCGTTTACTCACGTAAAAAATGGCGTTTTTTCAAAATCAGCTTTTTTTCGTGCTCTTTTGCGGGGCTTTCGCGCTACTTTGCGATGCCTAGGGCGCTTGCAGAACATGAAAATTTCCTAAATTGCACCCCATGAAAAAGATTTCTCTTACCGGTATCAAGCCGACGGGCACGCCCCATCTCGGCAACTATGTGGGCGCAATCCGCCCGGCTCTTGAACTTACAAAGACTTACGACACGGTCTATTTCATTGCGGACTATCACGCTTTGACGACTGTGCAGAACGGCGCCGAAATGCGCGCGAACATCTACAAGGTCGCTGCCACTTGGCTTGCACTCGGCCTCAACCCGGAAGAATCCCTGTTCTACAAGCAGAGCGACATTCCTGAAATTTTCGAACTTAGCTGGGCTCTCAGCTGCTTCACGCCGAAGGGCTTCATGAACCGCGCCCACGCCTACAAGGCCAAGGTCGAAGCGAACACCGCCGCTGGCGTCGACGTCGATTCCAACGTGAACATGGGCCTTTACTGTTATCCGTGCCTCATGGACGCCGACATCCTTATGTTCAGCGCCGACATCGTGCCGGTGGGCAAGGACCAGAAACAGCACGTCGAATTCGCTCGCGACATCGCCATCAAGTTCAACAAGCACTTTGGTGAAGACGTGTTCACCGTTCCGGAACCGGTTTTCCAGGAATCCACGGGCGTTATCCCGGGTCTCGACGGTCGCAAGATGAGCAAGTCCTACGACAACTACATCGACATTTTCCTCGAACCGAAGGCTCTCAAGAAGCGTCTCGGCAAGATTGTGACGAACTCTCAGGGCATCGAAGAACCGAAGGATCCGGATACTTGCAACGTGTTTAAGTTGTACAAACTCTTTGCAACTCCGGAACAGACCGAAGCTCTCGCTGCACGCTACCGCGCAGGTGGCATGGGCTGGGGCCACGCCAAGCAGGAACTCCAGAACGTCCTCGAAGAACATCTCGGTGCCGCCCGCGAAAAGTACTTCTACTTGCTCGACCACACCGACGAAATCGAAAAGATTCTTGCCTACGGCAAGGAACGCGCCCGCGCGAAGGCCAAGATCATGATGGACAAAGTTCGCCATTTGCTCGGCACTTATTAAGGTGACTAGGGATGGCATCGCCCTCCCAAAACATGAGACCGAATCCGCTAGAATCTAACTGAAATATGCCGATTGGCGGATTCTCTCGCGATCACGCCTCGTTGATACGAGGCGTTTGTTTTATGGCGAATTTCCCTGCGACTAGGGAAAGCTTCTCCCTTCTAAAAATCATTTTACAAGGCTCTCGGCTTTTCCGCCGGGAGCTTTTGTGTATATTGAACCTTATGATAAATTTCTTTTGGCAAATTTCGGAATTTTTTCAAGAATTCTTTAGGGATACTTCGCACATGCCGAATCCCTCGGAGCATTATCTGATGCTGGTACAATTTATGATTTTGCCAGTATTGCCGCACTTGCTAAGCTTCTTTCTTGCCTTATTTTATAAGAAATTTCGCTATAAGAAACTTTGGCTAGGCCTTTGGATTACGCTTTTCTGCGCTCTCGTTTGCGGCTATATTTGGGCGGTTTCCAATTTTGATTGCGATGTCGTAGATTACTTGTTCTCAATAATGCTGCCTTTTGCGGCAATGTTGCTCTATATCTTCTCTTTTATGGTTTGTGGATTTTTTGGCCGAGCATTCAATACAAGAAAAATTTGGCATCGATTGAGTGTTCCTTTTGTTGTGATTGTACCGTTCTTTATTTTCTTGTTCTTCGGTTGGAGCCTCATGGTTCATCCTTATGGTGAGATCTCTGACGAACCTTTGGATCAAGCCGGGTTAAACGTTTCCCAGGGCGCGGATTACGAAATGTATTTTTCGATAGCTGATGCTTGGGGCGACGATTCACGAAGCGTTTCTTT
>JAEEGK010030836.1_pt1 | contig 10600 bp, 7 predicted proteins | sample 8958771 | NCBI WGS metagenome assembly JAEEGK01 (sample SAMN16246547, study PRJNA631951) | gut metagenome | biome: gut microbiome; feature: rumen; material: SC-attached | host: Bos | place: Iran: Karaj | collected 2018-10 | reverse complement strand
CACAAATCCCCAAGCATAATAATTTAAATAAAAAAAATAATAAAAATAAAAATAATTAATTATTTTATTTTTTTATTATATTTTTGAAAATATTTAATATTTTTTATATATATTATATTAAAAAAAAAATATATATAATTAAATTAATGCGAATATTTTCAAAAAAATTGATATTATTTCTTTTTATTAAAATTGTATGCGAATATTCAGAAGATAAAAAATATTTCCTTCCTAAATTAAATACTACAAAAATAAATGATTCAATATTTGGACTTCAATTAAGTGGAAATTCACCTATTGAAGATAAATTAACAATAAGTGAAATTAATTTAAGTAGTAAAAGTTATTTCTTAAGTATTTTAGATGGTCATGGAGGATATGAATTATCTGATTATGCAAATAAAATTTTTTTAAATTATTTTAATGAGTCTTATCATTCATATCCTGAATATATGGTTGATGAAAAAAAAATTACTTTATCATTACAAAATACTTTTCGTCGAATCGAAAAAGAATTTTTAACCATTGTTTTAAATCAAACATCAAAAGGTAATAAAAGATATTCATATATAGGAACATGTGTTTTAATTGGAATAATAAATAACAATAAATTATATATAGCTAATTTGGGAGATAGTAAAGCAAGATTAATAAGCATTAATGAAAGAATTAATATATATAATAGCAATAGTAATAGACACGTCAATCGAAATTATTATTCAATTAAAAAATTATCAAAAGTTTTTAATGCACGTAAACAATATGAACAAATTGAATTAACAAATAAATGGCCAAGTGAAGTTGATATATTTATTTGTCATAGAAATAATCCAAAAGCATGTTATGTTAAAGGAACACTTCAACCAACTAGAACTTTAGGTGATTTCCATTTAAAATTAAAAGAATTTAATAAAAATAATTTATTATTTAATGGTCCTTATATTTCAAATAAACCAGAAATAAATATTTATAAATTAAATCGTAATGATAAATATTTAGTTTTAGCATCTGATGGTTTATGGGATGAAATAAAAAGTAGTGAGTTAAGTAAATTAATTGAAACATATAACAAAGATGAAAATATTGATAAAAAAGAAGAAAAAAATATCGAAAATTTATCTTATTATATTTTATATAAAATTTTAGAAATAATTTGTGAAAATTTTAATATAACAATTAAAAAATTAATGAAAATTTCTGAAGGAAAATATTTAAGACAAATACATGATGATATCTCTATGATTATTGTTGATATCGAAAAATTATTATTTTAATTTTTTAATTATACATAATTGATTTATTGATCTATTTATTTATGAGTAAAAATATATAAATAAAGTAAAGAATTTATTATTTTAATTTTTTAACTATATAGAATAAGTTTAAGTTTTTAATTTTATTTGAATAATATTTAGTATAAAAATATTAAGTAAATAATATAATTATAAAATTGAATTATTTATATAAGAAATAAAATATATTTATTTTATTTATAAAATTAATTATAAATTATAATAATTATCAATTTTCTTCTCTTTCATCATATGATTCATCTGTTAAGTATTTTAAATTAGCCATATTTTTGATAACTTCTCCTTCTAAAATTGCTTTAGAAATTCTAAATTTTTTTTGAATTTCATAAAAAGAAATAGTTTTTCCAAATTCTAAAATACTTTTATCCTCAAAAATATATCTTATAAAATATCTTGTTGTATCTCCTGAATATCTAATTACTCCTTTTTTAACCATTTCAATCTTTTTTAATTTATCAATATATTTTACAAATTCAATTTTTGATAAAAAACAATTTAATAAAGTTTTTTTAATAATTCCTTTTTTCTTATCAATTAATACAAATTCCATTTTTCCTGCATAAATTGTTATAAATCCAACAATATAAAATACAAACATTGCAAAATAAACTAAAACTAAATTTTCATTTTTTTTAGCTATTCGAACGATAAAATAATTTATAAATATTGCTATAGAAATACAAATTCCTGCAAAAATCCATAATGATATAGGTAATGTATAGAATTCATAAAAATTAGCTCTAGTTGATAAAATTTTCATTTCTTCTGGATCTTCTAATATATCTCTTTTTGTTTTTGATTTTGTTGCAAATTGTAGTGCACTTAATCTAATGAACATATATTATATTTTGAATTTATAATTATTAAAAATATATTATTAAATAAAATAAAATATTAATGTGAAATTAAAATTTAATACTATTATATAGATTTATATATATATATTATATAAATGTAATACATATTATATATATTTGTATTTATAAATAAGCAAAAAGTTTAAATCTATTAATAATAAACTTCAATAAAATATTAAATTTAATATTTTTTCAATTTAATAAATTTGATAATTTAGTGCTTATTTGATAAGATTTTGCTAATAATATTTCTATATTTTCAATATTCCAATCATTAGTAGGAATATTTTGTAAAAATTTTATTAAATTTTGATCATTATCTATATTTCTTAATTCTTTAGAAAAGTGAATTAATAAACTTGTACATATACATAATATAAAATTATTATAACTACTATCTTCAGAAAAAAAACTATCCCATATTCTAATAATATTTTTTAAACTAAATTCTCTAATTAAAAAACAATTCATCCATCTAAATAAAAATTGCATAAAAAAAATATTATTTTTTTTCAAATGTAAATATAATTCAATATCATTTAATTTAATCATTTCATTAAAATTAATAATTAATTTATCTATATTAAAATCATTTTGAATTTTTTTCATTAACACAGTATAACACCAATAAACATCACATTCAATTTGCATTAAAATATCATAATCAATATCCAATAATTCTTCATTATTTAAATTTAAAATTTTTTCTAGTTTTTCATTTTTTAAATGTTCATTTATAAAAACAATAATAAAAGGGCAACATAAATCATTAAAACCTTGAATATAAGAAACATCTTTATTTCTCATACTCCAAATATATAAAACTCTAATTAATATTTTTTTAATATAATCATCATTAAATATTTTATAATCTGGAAAAGTTCTTAAAACATCTTTTGTTATATCTTTATAAATTTTATATTCTTCTTCATTCATACGATTTTTTGGGTCATCTAATATTGAATCAAATATTAATACAGTTTCACGATATTCTCTATATTTTTTTAAAAGAATATTATTATTGTAATAATTTTTATATAATAACATTCTCCATATTTTTGCTCGAATTTCTGGATGATTAAATGGTAAACCAGACCAACAAAGAGATTTTATTTGATTTAATTTGTTTTCTGTTTGATTTGAAGATGATAAAATATTTTGGATCTTTTTTATTTTTTTATATGATGATTTGTTTGGAATATAATCTGAAGAATTTTTATCTTCATTATTAATATTTTTATTCGATGAAGAACTTGAATCATAAAAAAAATTTTGAATATATTCGAACATTTATAATATAATTTTTTTTGATAAAAAACAATAAATTAATATATCTTAAATAATATTAAAAATAATATAAATATAAAAATTACATTATTAATAATAAATATATTATTTTATAAAAATGGAAGAAAATAATAATGAAAAAAAAAATAAAAATGAAGAACAACCAATTAAACCATTATTAAAACATAAAAAAGATAGAACAAAATCAAAAACTGAACATAAAGGAATTGTTTGGGATAATAAAACAATAGAAGAACAATATTTAGAAAGAAAACTTCATCCTCGACAAAAAATAGATGAACCAAAAACACCTTATACTCCTTATGAAGAAGGAGATGATGTTTATTTACAAAAAATTAATGAAGTTAATAAAATTCAACCAACTGAAGATGTATTAAATTCTGTATTTAATCAATTAGAAAATGTTAAAACTGAAGGACAAAAAGAAGAAGAATTTTTACAAAAACGACATAAAGCTTATGCTAATGAGTTTACTGAAGCAAAAAAATTTTTTAAGGAGCATGAAAATATTAATAATGAAGATGAACATGATGAAGAATTAATCGAAGAAACAATTAATAATACATTAATTAATAAATTTTCAGGAAAAATTACAAAAAAATTAGAAGAAGAAAAAAAATAAAATTCATAATGTTGTATTATAATTAATTATAAAAATTTTATTAAATATATAGTTTATTAATTAATTAATTATTTATTATTAATTAAATTAGAATTTATTAATTGTTTAATATTTTTATATTTAATTTTTAAACTCAAATATATTTATAATAAATATATTAAATATATTAAATATATTAATATTATAATATATAAATAAAAAATCAATATTATTTTTTTAGCATATTTGCTTTATTAAAATCTTCATATTTTTTTTTCTTTTTTAAATTAGCATAAATTTCCCACATTGAACCATTTCTTAATTTTCTAATTGTATTAAAATAATCTTTTTGTTTTTTTTCAATTATATAAATCTCTTGATCTGCTTTTTCTTTTCCAACTAAAGCAGAAATTACTTGTTGTTTTGAAATATGAAATCTTCTTCCATAATCACTTGTATAAAATTCTTTACTAACTCTTTCAATTTCATATCTTTTTAAATTTTCCAAATCTCTTTTAAAATTATTTATAAAATCTTTAAATTCTTTTATGTTTTTAAAATTTTGAATATCTTTTTTTTGTTCATTTGTTGTTATTGTTGTAGATTTATTATAAAATTTTTGTAAATTATAAAAATTAATTTTAAATTTTTTACTATTAGATAAATTTAAATTTTCAATTTTTCCATGAAATTTTTCTTTAAATTTTTGAAACTTATTTTTTTCTTGATATTTTTCATTTTCTTTATCGTCATATAAATTTGTTTTAAATGTATCTTTAGTATCATTAAAATAATTAACTGTACTTTTTTTATTAGGATTATTATTTTTTAAATGTTTTTTAATATTAGAATCATTTTCAATTTGCATAATATTTAATTTTTCATTTAATTCATTAATTTTAATTAATCCACTTGTGTATTTAAATAAAAAAATAATACATTCTTCATCTAAAAAAGGAGGTAAAAAATTAAGCAAAACATTACTATTTAAATTCCATATTTTCATTATTATCCAACTTAAACCTTCATTTCTAGTGTCTTTTCCTTCATATAAAATTTTATGATAATGAACTAATAATTTTTCTCTAATATTTTTATATTGTAATTTATATTGTTTTAAATCATTATTTATATTATCTATTTCATTTTGAGATTTATTTATTTGCTCTTCAAATAATTTTTTTTGACTTAATTTACTATTTAACATTTCTTTTACTTTATTGTTTTTATCTTCTAAAATTCTTTCAATTTTTATTTTAGATTCAAACATATCTTTTTTTGTTTCTTCTGAATTTATTAATAATTTTTCTATTCTTTTATCTAATAATGAATATGATTTATAATTATTTAAAAAATCAATTGATATAATAATATCATTTAATTCTTTTGTTAATTGATCTTTAATTTCATATAAATCATCTAATTTATCACATAATTTTGATATTTTTTTTGATAATTCAACATGTGATTTTTCTAATTCTTCTTCAATAATTTTATTTCCTATTTTTTCACTATTTTTATCTTTATCCTTTTTATTATCAAATTTATCTAAACTTATTTTTTTAAATTTTTCTTTAAACAATTTAGTATCAGCTAAAATATTAGCTGATTGTTTAAAAGCAATATTTTGTTTCACTTTTTCTTTTAAATTAAATAAATTAATATCAGTATCATAAAAATTAGTAGGTTTAAAATATTTTAATTTATTAACATATGCAATTTCTTTATTTAAAAAATCTTTTAAGTTATTCGAAGAATTTAGATTTGAAGATGAATTAAAATGTTGATATTCATTTTGAGTAATATAAGGTAAAAATTCATTATTATTTGAATGAAAATGATTAGGAGAAAAATTTAAATTAGAAATTGTATTTAAATGAGTTTCTTTTGATATATCTGATTTCGAAAATAAATGTTTCATTTATTAATTTTTTAATTTTATGTTATAATAAAATAATAATTAATTAAATTATTTAATAAATTATGCTATGATTTTAAATTAATGAATGTCATATTAAATATATATTAAATATATATTATATATTTTTAAACTCTTATAATTTTTCATTCTATTTATAAAAATATTAATTGAATTTTATTTATATATGTTTCAAAAATAAATTTTAATAAGAAAATTGTGCAGTTCCAAAAGTTAATCTTCTATTACTTGGAACTCTTTTAAGTGGTCTTCCTTTTAATATTCCTTTTATTTTATCATGAACATCTCCTAAATTCATCATTGTTCCATAATTTTTTCCATATTTACTTAAACTATTTTTATTACCATCTTTTAATAAATTATAACTAGATTTTGCACTAGTCAATTTATTTCGTTGTTTTAAAAAATATTTTTTAATAAAATTCTTTCTTTCTAATTCAGCAGTTGCTTCTTCTCTTAAAATTTTTCTGAAATTTATAACATTATAAAAAGTATTTTCTTCATAATTTGAAGCATATTCAGGATCAACAATAATATTTCCTTGTTCATTAACAAAATTTGCTTTAACATTTAAATTAAAAATTTCTTTTCTAGGAACAAAACAAACATATTTATCAAGAATTTTATTATATTCGACTTTATATTCTTTAATTTCTCCATTATCTAAAAATAATTTTAATTTTAAATCATTTTTATTAAAAGATGATGGTAAAGTATAATATTGTTTTTGTTTTTTTAAAAATTTCTTAATTTTATATTTATATTTTAATGCAGTGACTAAAGAAACTAATTTAATAGCTGATTTTTCTCTTTGTTGTAACAATTTATTTAAAAGTTTATTTTTATTTATTTTTAAACGGAAATGAAATTTAAGAAATAATGATTGAATTTTTGAAGCACATATATTTCTTATTTCTAAAATATGATTAATAATTAATTGTTTATGAAATTGTAAAATATTGTGATTTTTTATTAATAAATTAGTAATTAAAGAAATTGATTTTTTTTCAGCTTCAGATGCCATTATTAATTAATTATTTTTATTTAAAATAAATAATTTATTAATTATAAATTTTTAATTTAATTAAATTTATTAAATTTTATATAAGAAAACTGTTTAATAATTTATTAAAAAAAAAATAAAAATTTAAAGGTATTTTAATGAATATTAATGAAAAAAATACTAATAATATTCAGTTAAATCAAGAAGAAAATAAAAAAAATGATTTAAATATAAATAATAAAAATAATAATGATAATATTGATAATATAAAAAAAGATTTAATACAATCAAATAATTTATCAAAAAAATCTGAAAATTCATTTTCTTCATCAAAATCAAATCAATCTCATCAAAATAAAAATATTGTCGATAAAAGTATTAAAAATAAATCAAATTTATTAGAAACAAAAACATTTTTAAGATCTAAAACATTTGTAAAAAGTACAAAACGTCCAATTTGGAAAAAAAAAATTTGTAATTTTTTAGATTCAACTCCTTTTTTAATTTTCACATCATTATTAACAATAATAGTTTTATTTGCCTCAGATATTCAAATAGCATTTCTTCGAATAGAAGTAGATTATACATTTAATATATGTCAATGTATAATATTATGTATATTTTTAATAGAATTTATATTAAATTGTTTAGCAAAAAAAGATTATTTATTTTCTTTTTTTTTCTATTTAGATTTAATTGCAACTATTTCTTTAATTCAAGATATTGATTGGATTATAAATCCTATTTTAGGTTATAGTTCAAATAAGGCAACTTCAAATAAAAGAAAAAGTGTGCAAGCTTCAAAAGCAATGAGTAAAGTTAGTAGTGCTAGTAGAGCTACAAGAATATTAAGAATTATAAGAATTGTTAGATTAATTAGAATGGTTAAATTATATAAAAATTATCTTAATAAAAAAGGACAAATTGAAAATGAAAAAGAAATTAATAAAATTCAGGAATTAAATAATAAATCTAATAATAACGGAAAAAATGAAACATTTACTAGTACAAAAGAAAGTAATTCACATTTTTCTACTATTCCTAAAAATTCTTTTAATAATAGTATGAAAAATGAGGAAAATAATAAAAAATCTCCTTCAAGTTCAATGAATTTAAAATCAGAAAATGAAAGAAAAAATTCTAATGAAAAACTATATTTAAATGACAATAAATTAAATGATAATAATCATATAAATGAAAATAATCAAATAAATCATAAAAAAAATTTAAAAGATAATCACAATAAAGAAACAGAAAATCATGACACAACTATTAATAAGAAAAAAAAAAAACATATAAATTTTAAAAATAATAATAATAATAATAATAATAATAATTATCATGAATCAAATTTACAAACAGATACAAATTTATTAGAAAATAATAATTATATTGAAAATAACGACAACAAAAAATCTAATTTTAAAAAACTAAATAAAAAACTTTCAAGTACAATGGATGTTATTGATTTAGAAGATGAAGAAAAAGAAATTTTAAAAGAATCTCGAATAGCACATATTATAACTGAATCAATAACACAAAAAGTAATAATATTAGTTATGATATTACTTATCATTTTTCCATTATTATCTGATGATTTTTATATAGATGATACTCAATCAAGTGTTTATTCATTTATAGCACAATATATTTCTGCAACAATAGACTTATTTTCATATAATTCTCTTCAATTATCTGAGGCTTTAATATTATCTTTATTAGATAAAAATTTTCCTTTATTAAATGTAACTTATAATGGAACTACATTATATTCAAATTATAATTATACAAATGAATATTTTCGGTATAAAGAAGTTCAAAGTGTTTTTTCAGATGATGGTTACATTCAATTTGTATATTCTTTATTAAAAGAAACGAAATTACAAGGAATTTTAAATATAGCTCAAACTATATTTGTATGTATTATGCTCACAGGAGCAACATTAATATTTGAAAATGATGCAAGAACATTAGTTTTAGAGCCTTTAGAAGTTATGATAGAAATTGTTGAAAAGGTGAGTAATGACCCGATGAATGCAAAAAATGTTGATGAATTACAATCAGGTGTAAAAGCGAAATTAGATCAAATGCATAGAACACAAACTCAACAAGAATTAGGGAATAATATGGAAATATATGATGAGAGTTATGAAGTTCAGGTTATTAAATCAGCTATTATAAAAATTAGTGCCTTATTAGCTATAGGTTTTGGTGAAGCAGGAGGGGAAATTATAAAAATGAATATTACTTCAGGAAAAGATTTAAATCCGAGATTGCATGGAAAGAAAAAAACATGTATTTTTGGATTTTGTGATATACGTCAATTTGAAGAAATAAATTTGGCTTTAGAAGAAAAAACTATAATTTTAATTAATGAAATAGCAGAGATTGTTCATTCAAGTGTAGATAGATTTGGGGGAGCAACTAATAAAAATATAGGAGAGTCATTTTTAAATGTATGGAAGTTTTATGATGAAAAAACTTTAATAGGCCCTGATGGTAAAGTAACATTAGAACGTAAAGATAATTTATTAGAAAAAGATCCCACTAATCCAAATGTTGCATTAACAGCAGATCAAAGTGTTTTATCAGTATTGCGAATATTAAAAAAAATAAATAAAGAAGCATATATTTTATCGTATAGAGAAAATCAAGAAATTTTAAAACGTATACCTAATTTTAAATTAAATATGGGATTTGGGTTACATGTAGGATATGGAATAGAGGGAGCAGTAGGTTCAACATATAAAATAGATGCATCTTATTTAAGTCCTAATGTTAATATTGCAGCTAGATTAGAAACTGCAACTAGGCAATTTGGGTTAAGTTTATTAATAAGTGGACCTCTTTATGATTTATTAAGTAATGATATGAAATCAATTTGTAGATTTGTTGATTGTGTTATGGTTAAAGGTTCTGTTTTACCTTTGGATTTGTATACTATTGATGTGAATTTGAATTTAAAAAATATTACAACAAGAGAAATTGTTGTTTATTCACAAGCAGAAAAAAGAAAATATTATCATGATAAAAAAGAAATTTTTCAAAAAGAAGTTGAAGTTACGAAAAATGCAACTAGAATAATTTTGGAAAAAGATTCTTATTTAGAATTATTAAATACTAAAAAAAATGAACAATTTTATGAATTTTGGGATGATGGTATTGATTATTATAAATCAGGTGATTTTAAAAATGCTGGAAAATTATTTAAAAAATGTCTTAAAATAGACCCATCTGATGGACCTGTTAAAACACTTTTAAATTATTTCGATAAATGTAAATATATTACTCCAAAAGATTGGAAAGGTGTGAGAGAATTAACTTCAAAATAAATATAAAAATATAATTAATAAATGTAAATGTTTCAAAATTTAATATTAATAATTTTTTATTTATTTTGATAATATCGTATATTTATTTATGTGTTAATATATATAATTAATTAATTTTATAAATTAAATTAATTTCAATTAATATATAAATATAAAAATTATAATTAATAAAAGGATAATTGGGGATTGGGGATTGGGGATTGGACCCAAAACCCAATACCCAAACCCCAATCCCCAATCCCCAAAC
>JAEEGK010030833.1_pt1 | contig 10601 bp, 10 predicted proteins | sample 8958771 | NCBI WGS metagenome assembly JAEEGK01 (sample SAMN16246547, study PRJNA631951) | gut metagenome | biome: gut microbiome; feature: rumen; material: SC-attached | host: Bos | place: Iran: Karaj | collected 2018-10 | reverse complement strand
CTTCCCTAAGAACAACCTTGCAGCTTCACCAATGGATGAATGTCCAAGCCCGGTAGACGAGCAGCAGCTTAAGGACCTTCATATAAATATTTATGATGCTGAGGAATAATTGGTGAAGCGGTGCTGAGCCAATGGATTGCAGGTGTATGATGAAATCAGACACCTGCAAAACGACTGAGTCAAGGCTTTAAGACGAGCGCAAGCGAGCGTGCCTTGACCAGTCGTATGAATGTCCAAGCCCAGTTGATGAGCAGCAGCTGAAAGACCTGCACATTAACGTTTACGATGTAGAAAAAGACTAAAATAGATTGTCATACCCTGGACTTTTCCGGGGTATTTTTTTGCCTAACGACCGTTCATTTTTTATTAAACTAATTAACGTTAGTTACCGATAATTTAGATATGAGTAAGAAAAATATTTCACAGGAAAAAATTATTCAGGCTTTTATTGCCTCTGCTTTTGATAAAAGTGCAGGTGCCACATCATTGGCCGATGTTTCTGAAGGCTTGGAAATAAAAAAAGCTTCGCTTTATAACCACTTTGAAAGCCGTGATGCAATGTATGCTGCATCGCTTGCTTATAGTGCAAAAGAAATTGAATCAGTAAGCTTTTTAGAAGAAAAAACACTTGAAAATATTAAGGGTGGAAAAGCTGCTCCTCTGGCAGTTTTCAAAAAACTTGTTACACGTTATTTTGAAATTTTTGAAAATGAACCTTTATTCCAGATTTATGTTTTCATTCGCAGTGAACAGTATTTTAATCTTGAAGCATTGAAGATTGTAGAAGGGGAAAACAATCGTATTTGTGATGCTATTAAAGATTTGCTTTCTGCTTTTGCTGCTGCAAAGAAAATTGCAAAGAAAACAGATAAGGAATTTAAGGATATTGCAACAAATATTGCGGCTGTAATCATTCAACAGAGAGATGAATATATAGCAGCAAGAAAAGAAACTGTTCGTCAGAATCCGGACAGCAAAGCAGGTGGACTTTTTGCTTTGCCAACAGATGAAGCAGCACTTGGTCGTACATTAAAACTTGTTGAAGCAATGCTGAAGACTTTATAGTCACCTATTGTAGATGGCTTCAACTTCGTCAGTATATTTACCATCATCATAACGTACTATAAGCGGCGGTTCTATTGTGAGCCGTCGCTTTGCATTTTTACGGGCTTCTATCAAAACCATATTCGGTTCTTTATTAGCAAAAGGATGAATCAGGCGCATTGATTTCATTTCCATTTGATGCTTTTCCAGGCAAGAAAAAATTTCGGGTAGACGGAAGGGTCTGTGAATCATAAAAAAACTTCCGTGGGTTGCAAGTAAATAATCTGCTGCAGCTATAACATCTTCCAGGGTACATAAAACTTCATGCCTTGCAATAGTCTTGGCATCCAGCTCATTACTTTTTCCGTGAGCGTCAATCATATAGGGCGGATTACAGGTTACAATATTAAAGCTGTGTTTTCCAAATAATTTTGCGACGTCCTTAATATCGCCGTTTACAATATTTATCCGCCTTTCCAAATCATTCATCGCCACGCTCCGAGCCGCCATATCAGCGGAATCCTTCTGAACTTCAAGCCCGGTAAAAACAGCTGTTTTACATTTATTTACCATCAAAAGAGGAATAATTCCGGTTCCTGTTCCAAGATCAATTACATTTTCTTTTCCTTTCAGAGTTTTAGAAGCATAATCAGCAAGAAGAACTGCATCAATTCCAAATTGAAAGCGTTCAGAGTCTTGTAAAATTTTATATCCGTTTTTTAAGATATCTGTTTTAATCATTACTACTCCACAAGGCGAAAAAATGAATTTTTTTAAAATTAACACTTTTTAAAAGTTTATGGTATAATATATAGTATTCTTTTCTATTTAAAAATCCAATTAAAAAAAACGAAAATAATTTTTGAGGAAGGTTTAATATGGCAAAAAAAGGTAGGTTTCGAGTTACTCTTACAGTAAAACTTCTTGTAATGTTTATAATTGTAGTTGTTATATCAAGTGTTTCGGTTGGTATAGTTTCATATAAAAATGCAGCAAAAGGCCTGACTGAGAGTATTTATACTCGAATTGAGGCTGCTTCTTCAGATGTTGTAGATAAAGTTGTTGCAATCAATGAGAAACACTTTCAGACTCTACATGCGCTTGCAGAATTAACTATCATTAAAGATGATAATGCATCGCTTGAAGAAAAACAGAACCAGCTTACAAATATTTCGGCTACTCTTGCAGATAATTGTGAGAATGTTGCATTTTATGATGCAAACGGAAATGCAATAGTTGGAGATGGTCGTGTAATGAATTTTAAGACAAGGGCATATTTTTCAGAAGCTTTCGCTGGTAAGAATTATGCTTCAGATCCTGTTCTTAGTCCGGTAACAGACACGGTTCTTCAGCACTATAGTGTTCCGGTTTATAATAATAACCATAGACCAATTGGTGCAATTGTAATGGTTATCAGTGGAAATACAATTGAGGAAACAATTGCTGGAATTGATATGGGTGGCGGAATGCATCCTTCTGTTATCAACTGGGCTACAGCTTCTACAGTTGCAAACATAAATGAAGATACAGAAAAAAGCCAGGAAGAAGGAGGAGCTACCCTTGATGATACACAGGGACTTGGACTTATCCTTAATAATATTTTTGCAGGAAAAGAAGGTATAGACGAATTTGTTGATCCGAATATTCATGCACATCTTCTTGCTTCTTACAAGAAAATTCCAAATACTACCTGGACTGTTTTTGCGGTAGCACCTTTTGATATGTATTTCAATTCTCTTAGAAGTCTTCGAACTACAGTATTTTTAATCATAATTATAACAATTATTGTTGCAGGTGGAATTGTTTTCTTCCTGATTGGACTTCTTATTAAACCTCTCAAAACCGTTAAGAATTCTATTGAAACAATTGCCAGCGGAAATGCAGATCTTACACAGCGAATTCCGGATGCTACAAATGATGAAATTGGTGATGTTGTAAAGGGCTTTAATGCGTTTGTAGAAAAGCTTCAGGGAATTGTAACAAGTCTTCAGAATTCAAAGTCGGATCTTATTTATGTTGATAATGACTTGCAGGAAAGTACACAGGATACTTCAGCTTCAATCACTGAGATTATTGCAAATATAGAAAGTGTAAATAATCAGATTATCTCTCAGGCTGATTCTGTACAGGAAACTGCTGGTGCAGTAAATCAAATCAGTTCTAATATTGAATCGCTTGAACATATGATTGAATCTCAGGCTGCCTGCGTAACAGAAGCTTCTGCCGCAGTTGAAGAGATGATTGGAAATATTAACTCGGTAAATATTTCTGTAGGAAAGATGATTTCTTCATTCTCTACTTTACAGAAACATTCAAGTGAAGGTTTCAGTACTCAGAATAATGCAAATGAAAAGATTATTCGTATTGAAGAACAGTCTAAGATGCTTCAGGATGCCAATACTGCAATTGCAAATATTGCTGAACAGACAAACCTGCTTGCTATGAATGCGGCAATCGAAGCGGCTCATGCGGGTGAAGCAGGAAAGGGATTCGCCGTTGTAGCAGATGAAATCCGAAAGCTTTCTGAAACTTCTACTGACCAGTCTAAGACAATTGGTTCTGAACTTCAGAAGATTCAGGAAACCATTCAGGATGTTGTTAATGTTTCTAATGAAACTAATACAGCCTTTGCCGCAATTGAGCGTAGTATTGCAGAAACCAGTCAGATTGTTGAACAGATTAAGGGTGCAATGGAAGAACAGCAGATTGGTTCTAAACAGATTATTGATGCCCTTAAATCGATGAATAATTCTACTTCAGAAGTTCATTCTGCTTCTTCTGAAATGACAGAGGGAAATAGACATATTCTTTCTGAGATTCAGAAGCTTCAGGATGCAACCGAAACAATGAAGGGTAGTATTGAAGAAATGCATACAGGTGCAGAAAAAATTAATGAAACTGGAGCTGCTCTTTCTACTATTTCTGGAAAAGTTGCCGAAAACATCAAACAAATTGGTTCTGAAATTGATTTGTTCAAAGTATAATAAATCTTGGCAGGCATAGCTTGGTTCCCCGGCTAGTCCGGGGAATCTTTTTTTAACTTGATTTCTTTTAAAACAAATTATATACTGAATCAAGAATGACAAAAAGTGCTAAAAGTGTCATTCATTTTGGAGTAAAAAATTATGATTTTTGACGACGACTACACAATCCCTAAAATGGTGCGTAATTCTGCAACTGAATTTGCGGAAGTAAATGCCCAGATGAAACGCCTTAAGAACGGTCAGTTTGAGCCTGTTCTTTATCGCGAACTTTATCAGTATGGTCTTGATTTTGGTGCAGCCCTCCTTAGCCTTGGAATTAAGCGCGGAGATCCTATAGGTCTTATTTCTGATAACCGTGCAGAATGGCTTTATTCTGATTTAGGAATTATGAACATTGGTGCGGTAGATGTTCCGCGTGGTTGTGATGCAACTCCAAATGATCTTGAAAAAATTCTTTCTATTACAGAAGCCAGATATTGTATTGTTGAGAATAATTCTCAGGTAGGAAAAATTCTTACCCTTAAAGATAAGCTTCCTGATCTTAAAACAATTATTGTTATTGAAAGTGATGTAAAGCAGGAAAATCTCGAGCTTGCAAAAAAATCTGATGTAGAAATTCTTTACTATGAAGAACTCATGAAAATCGGTCAGAAGTGGCGTATTGAAAATAAGGGTAAGGTAGAAGAAGAACTTGAAAAGGGTAAGGGCGATGACCTTGCTACAATCATCTTTACTTCTGGAACAACCGGAACTCCAAAGGGTGTAATGCTTACCCACCACAACTTCCTTGCTCAGCTCGATGAAATTCCAGAGCGTATCTTCCTGAACCCTGGTGACAGAGCTTTGAGTGTACTTCCTGTATGGCACGTTTTTGAACGCGAAGTTGAATACGTTATGCTTATTCAGGGTGCTGTTCTCTGTTATTCTAAGCCGGTTGGTTCAATTCTTCTTGCAGACTTTAAGACTCTTAATCCTCATATTCTTCCTGCCGTTCCTCGTGTTTTCGAAGCTGTTTACGACGGAATCACAAAGAAAATGCGTAAAACTGGCGGTATTGTTCTTGCAATGTTCAACTTCTTTGTTAAGATTGCAAAAATACAGAAGGCTATGTCACGTCTCATGTTCAACAAAAATGCCTGCTATACCCGTTATTACACTGCTTTCTGGTGGATTTTATGTTTTATACCATGGATTCTTTTGTGGCCGCTTTACGGACTTGGAGATCTCCTGGTATTCAGAAAAATTAAGGCTATGCTTGGAACTAACTTCCGTGCCGGTGTTGCTGGTGGCGGTGCCTTCCCTAAGTTTATCGACGAGTTCTTCTGGGCAATCGGTGTTCAGGTTGTAGAAGGTTATGGTCTTACAGAAACTGCACCAATCGTTGCCGTTCGTCCAATGGCAGACCCTATCTTCAGAACTATCGGTTCCCCAATCCGTGGTGTAGAAGCCCGCATTGTGGACCCACAGGACGGCTTTGTTCTTGGCCGCTGTAAAGAAGGTGTACTTCAGATTAAGGGACCTACTGTAATGAAGGGTTACTATAAGCGCCAGGATTTGACAGATAAGGTTCTTAGCAAGGACGGCTGGCTCGACACTGGTGACCTTGCAATCATGACAATTCACAACGAGCTTTGTATTAAGGGTCGTATTAAGGATACTATCGTTCTTCGCGGTGGTGAAAACCTTGAGCCGCTTCCAATTGAAACAAAGCTTTCTGAATCGCATTATATTAAACAGGCAGTTGTAGTTGGTCAGGATCAGCGCTATCTTGCCGCTCTGATTCTTGTTGATGAAGATGAAATTAAGAATTATGCAGCCTTCAACGGTATTCAGTATGATACTTACGAAAATCTGCTTGAATCTGAAGTTATTCAGAAACTTTACGAAACAGAAATTGCAAATCTTATTTCTGCAAAGAATGGCTTTAAGATGTTTGAACGAATTGCAAAATTCAGCCTGATTACAAAGCCATTTGAAGTTGGCGTAGAACTTTCTGCAAAGCAGGAAATCATGCGCTTCCGCATTAATGATTTGTATAAAGATAAGATTGAAGCTATGTTCGCTGATGCCTAAAATCGAAGAACCGTTAAAAAACGAGCCGCCAGGGGAATGGTGGTAGGGCTAAAAATTGCGTTGCAATTTTCTTAACGCCCTGCTATAAAACACCGGCCGCCAGCGGCCTTACACATTTTAGGTTCATCGAAAAAATGGCTCAGAGGCAAGCTGTGCTTGCCGACTTTTTGAAGTCCACACTTTGTTGTGGACTTTTCTATTTGGCGACAGGCGTTTTTCATGGGAGCAGCAGAACTTTTTTTTCTTGACGTATAAAGGGTTTCTTTTTAGAATTCTTTATATGAATGTACACATTTTAGAAATGCCGCTGGACTTTGGTGCGAGCCGCCACGGTTCTGATATGGGGCCTTCTGCTATTCGTCTTGCGGGAATCAAAGAAAAGTTAGAATCACTTGGTCACAAGACCTTTGAACATAGCGATATTTTTAAGGCTTCTTCGCAGGAATATGAAGAGGCTGGAAATCCAAAAGCAAAATATTTAAAGCCTATAACAGCGGCCTGCGAAAAGCTTGCCGGCGAGGTTGAAAAAATTACTTCTGCAGGTGAGTTTCCTCTTGTGCTTGGCGGCGACCATTCGATTGTTCTTGGTTCTCTTGCGGGAGTTAGTGCTACTGCGAAAAAAGAGGGAAAAACTGTTGGAGTTCTTTATGTTGATGCACATGGCGATTTTAATACACCAGAAACAACACCAACAGGAAACATACACGGTGAATGTCTTGCAGCTTCTGCAGGCTATGGCTTGCCAGAGCTTACCAATCTTTATTTTGAAGGCCAGAAGGTTGACCCTAAGAACATCTGTTTTGTAGGTTCACGAGACCTTGATCCAGGCGAAAAGCTTTTGATGAAGCAGGCTGGTGTTACTGTATTTACCATGAGTGATATTGATTGTCAGGGATTTCCGGCAGTAGTACGTCAGATTCTTGCCTTCTTTAAAAACTTAGATCAGATACATGTTAGTTTTGATATGGATGTTCTGGATCCAATGTTTGCTCCGGGAACAGGTATTCCGCTTCCTGGCGGTATGACAAATCGCGAGGCACTTTTATTGATGGAAGAAATTGCCGCTACAGGAAAAGTTCGTTCTGCTGAAATTGTTGAAGTAAATCCTATTCTTGATGTTCGCAATCAGACAGCGATTCTTGCAGTGAGTCTTGCGGCTCGTTTGCTGGGTGAAAAGCTTTATTAAAAATCTGGACAGGAGTAATGATGAAAAAGTTTGCTTATATTTTTTTGATTTTCTGTGCGTTGATTTTTACAGCCTGTTTTTCTGAAAAGAAAAGTCCTTTTTATGACAGCGAATGGGTTATGCAGAATTATGATAATCAGATGCAGCTTTATTATCATCATCTGATTTTATATCCAAATCATAGAGTAATGCTTCGTGCTTCTTATGCAGATTCTACGAATATTATTGTGTGGACAGGAACTTATAAAATCAATTCAAAGAAAATAAAGTTTGATTTTACTGAATGTGTGCGTTATGAAAACGGCGAAATTGTAGGACAATATAAAGCCGGGCAGCTTGTAAAGTTTTATCAGGGTGATTTTTTCTATTCTGTAGCAGAACTTGGTGAAGAAGGCGAGGACGGTGAATCAAAAAAGGAGTTCCATCTTGAACTAATCCGGCCACGAAACTATTTCTACGGTGAAAACAAAGATATCTTCGGAAACCCACTTGAGGAGTTTGTAAAGCTGAAATAAAGAATCTGATTAACATTTTGTCAAAAATACTTGACATATAACAAAATGTCGTATATATTTTACATAAAGACAAACGAAAAGTGCACATCTGTTTGTCGTAAAATTGCATTCATGCAGCGCCGTTTACGCGGTATCTATAAGGAGAATATTATGACATTATCATTTGGAATTGGAATGGTAGCTGGTTTATTTGCTGTATTTGTTGTTTTAGCAGTTATGAAAAAAAAGAAACCACAGAAATGTGAATATGATGAAAGACAGATCGCGGCACGAAGAACAGCTTTTAAGGCAGGTTTTATCACTTTTGTTATTTGTGAACTTGTAGTTCTTTTTGCAGAAATTATTTTACAGGAAGCTCTTGTAATTATCACTCCTGGTTTTTTAAATCTTTTGATTATTTTGATTTCATGCTTCGTTTTTGTTGAAGTTTCAATTTTCAGCGATGCGTATTTTACACCGAATAGTCCATGTTCAAAAAGATGGATTATTACAATGACACTTTTAGGAATCTTAGGAATTATTCAGGCAATTCGTAAGAATGAAGACTGGTATAAGTTTATAAATCTTGCAAGTGGAATTTTCATTCTTCTGATTGTGGTAAGTATTGGAATCAAACAAATAGTTTCTAAGAAGCTTGAAAAATCTGAAGAAGAAGAATAAAAGGAGCGCGCTATGAAAAACTTAAAACTTAAATCAGCACGCGCGCTTAAAGATATGTCGCAGGAAGATCTGGCAAAAGCTGTAAATGTCAGCCGCCAGACAATCAATGCGATTGAAAAAGGCGATTATAATCCGACAATAAATTTGTGTATTGCAATCTGCAGGGTACTGGGCGTTACACTTAACGATTTGTTTTGGGAAGAGTAAGCCCAGCTGCAAAGCTACAGATTATAATCAGTCAAATTCAATTTGTGTTCTAAGGTTGCCGTCTTTGCCGAATATACAGCAGATATGGCGGCCTTCAACTTCTGCATATTTGCAGATAATTTCTTCGCCAGATTTAACTGCAAGCTTGTAGCTTATGCGGAGTTTCTTAAAGTTACGGTTTTCGTAAACATCAGCTGGCAAAACTTCAAGTGCATAATCAAGATAAGTAAGATTATGAACATGATCATTAAAGTCTATGTCTGCGCGGCGGATTGGAAGTTCAATTTCGTTTGAGAAAGCTTCTGGGGTTGCGAGACGTGGTAAACGGGCATCTTCAAAAGTACATTTATCTTCCGGCTGATATTTTGCAATGATTTCTTCGGTAACTTTGCAAGGGCGGTTTGTAGTGAGGTCAAGGCGAATCCATTTTGTAGTTCCCTTAACTGTAAGCTCGCCGTTACAGTACATTTCAAAATCACGTGTACAAACAAGAGGCTGTTTTACCGGCTCAGACCATGTGCGCGCGAGAATCTTATCACCATATTTCGGATAAGCGATAAGCTCAATCATCCAGTCTGTAAGAACCCATGCAATGCCGCTGTTTGAACCTTCGAGAATTGCATCTCCGGCTTTGTCTGAATGTTTGTTTCCAGAATTTTCAAGAATCTTCAGTATAGAACCAAGTTTCATGTCCCCGTTCTTTTTATAATCTTCAAGAACAGGCTGATATTCAAAATCTACGATCATTTTTGTAATCTCCAAAAATACGGTGTGGTGGTTTCGACAAGCTCAACTACTGTAATTCAGTATAAATTATTGAAAATGACAAATCAAGGGCAAAATGTCAAAATGGAGAAAGTTTCGGATTGGCAGGCGGGCGGCAGTTTTATTCTTTTGATTTCAGATACACAGAATAATCAACCTTTACGGGAGAGGCACCTTCTATAGTTATCAGGTAATAACCGCTTCCCGGTGCACCTTTTTTGAGCAGAACATTGTCGTAACAGACTTCAAGATTTGGAGTGCCGCTGCCTTCCGGAGCTGTCATTTTTACAGTGCCGGTAAAGGTGCCGTTTTGAGACATATTTGAATTTGTGATGATTTCACCGTCAAAAATCCAGCCTTCTTCATCGCAATAATTTGTATAGCGCATTGTGACAAGTCCGCCGGCTCCTTTGATTTTTACATCATAAAAAACTGTGCCGGAGACCAGACCATTTACAGTTTCTGTTCCCACTTTTGCAAGTGAACTTTTTTTGTTGAGATAGGTAAGGCGGGTTTGAGTCTCGTTCAGCTTTTTAAAAAAGGTCAGAGCGTGCTCTTCAACAGAGCCCGCCGGGGATGGAGAACTCTGTGCAAATACGGTTGAAATAATCAGCAAGGTAAGAAGTAAAGTAAACAGCTTTTTCATAATTACAAATATTCCTCTGATTCAGCAGTTTTAGCGGCTCATCTTGTAAATCTCGAGCATGTCTTCTTCTTTTAGGAAGCGGGCAGAACCTTTGCCGCCATTTACACCGACAGCGCATTTGTGAGCCATAAGCTTAAGGTCTTCGTCTGTAGCCTCAACGCCAAGCTCGCGGAGGTTTGTAGGCATTTTGATTTCGCGGTAGAAATCTTCCATGGCTTCAATTCCCTTAAGGGCGATTTCTTCGTCTGAGCCGGCCGAAGCGGAGATTCCCATAACATTGATTGCATAGCGCTTAAAGCGTGGAAGGCAGTTCTTATAAACATAGCGGGCCCAGCTTCCCCAGATTGCTGCAAGGCCTGCGCCGTGGGCTACGTCGTAAAGGCCGCCGAGTTCATGCTCAAGCTTGTGAGTCATCCAGTCGCCGCCGTCGTTGCCGCAGCCTGTGAGCCCGTTGTGAGAAAGACTTCCGGCCCACATAACCTCTGCGCGGGCATCGTAGTTTTTAGGATCGCGGGCAAGAA
>JAEEGK010030832.1_pt1 | contig 10601 bp, 7 predicted proteins | sample 8958771 | NCBI WGS metagenome assembly JAEEGK01 (sample SAMN16246547, study PRJNA631951) | gut metagenome | biome: gut microbiome; feature: rumen; material: SC-attached | host: Bos | place: Iran: Karaj | collected 2018-10 | reverse complement strand
CGATAGCCGTTTTCCTTCATCTTTTCAAAATTATATATTGGTGTGCCCCAAAGTTGGCCATCATCTGAGAAAGCATCTGGTGGACAACCACTCACTACTGTTGGTTGATCATTTTCATCAAAGAGGAATTCATCTTTATTCAAATAGCAATCAACACTATCTAAACCAACATAGAATGGGCAGTCCGCTATAAGCTGGACATTATTACTACCAGCATATTTAAATAATCTTTTCCATTGTTTCGCAGCGATATATTGGCACCACACATGGTAATCGATTTCATTTATTTCGTTTTCTGGAACTTCTTTAATCCACCATTCATTCCATGGTTTGCCATCATTGATTCTCTTAAGAATTAAGTATTTAGCGTACTCCACACTCCATGGATTCTCTTTTTTAAATCTACGGAGATTATAAGTGCTCTTCTTAAAAGCTTTTCTTAAGTATTTATCTTTGAAAGCCAAGACTTCGTTATATTTAACATAGTTAGTTCTTGGTTTAAAATCCGGGACTTTCTTTAATAAACCTTCATCCACTAAGTCTTGTAAAGAGATATAACGGATATCAATAGCCTCACTACATAATGTCATATATGGAGAGTTACCTGGTCCAACAGGATTAAGTGGCAAGATTTGCCAGTAATGATAATGATGCTCTTTTAACCAATCAATGAATTGATAAGCAAAAATAGAGAAATCACCAATACCATGGTTTCCTGGAAGAGCTGATATAGGAAGTAAGATGCCAACGTTTTTCTTTATCATCGCTTTTATTCTACTACTTATAATAAAAGTTGATTACAAAAATGATATGATTAGTATATGGAAATCGTGAAACTACTCATTGCCGACATTAATTTAGCGGATACTTATCATCATTTTTTGATGAAGAGTTTAACTGAGGAACAAAAGCAAAGAGCTTTGCGTTTTAAGAATGAAAAGGACCAGATGAGATGCTTGCTTTCTTCTTATTTGATGAGTCAATTATCTAAAGAAGAACTGCAAAGAAATGAAACAGGTAAGCCCTTTTATCCTAATGGTCCATTCTTTAATATTTCTCATTCTGGAAAATATATTATTATGGCGGTCGCTAACCAAGAAGTTGGTGTCGACATCGAAGAAGATATTGAAAAGAACATGGATATCCTATTAAAAATCTTTAACGAAGCCGAATCAAAGATGATCAAAGAACACGCTGATTTTTATTATTTATGGTGCGCTAAAGAGAGCTTAATTAAATGCATGGGTAGCTCAATTAGTAAAATTAAAGAAATACCAGCCCTACCAATTAACGGCTTAAAAACGTTTAAAGGAATTGATTATCAAGTTCAAACATTCATTTATGATAAACACATAATTTCTTTAACTAAAGTGGGTAAAGATCCTTTTGAAATTAAAACTGAAATTATTAAGAAATTGCCTTTTAAGATTTAATAGAAAGAAGAAAAGATTATGCCAGAATTAACTACAAAACAAATCGTGATGATTGCTTATGGAGCATACCTTATTGCGCTCTCTCTAATTACCTTTATCGCCTATGGCGCGGATAAGAAAAAAGCCGAAAAAGGCAAATATAGAACAAAAGAGAAAACACTACTTCTCCTATCATTCTTTGGTGGGGCTTTTGGTGGCTATCCTGCGATGCTTGTTTTTAGACATAAAACTAAGGGTGAACACTGGTATTTCACCGCTGTTAACTTATTAGGTTTAGCCATTCATATTACTCTATTCATTCTCATCGCCTTTGTTTTCAATTTCTAATATGTGTCGATATGCACATATAAAAAAGATGATTATGTAATAGTTTCCTTTTATAATAGGTTTGATCATAAGGGAGTCTAATTATGAACAAAATGAAATATATTCCTATCATTGCTTTAGCGGCTTTACTATCTAGCTGTGGTGTTTTTGGTGGCAGAGCCCCAAAATTTGAAAATGAAGGTGAAGAAATTAATAAATACACTGATTTTTGTAATCGATATGATGACACTCTTTTAGATAGTGAAATCATGGATTCAGATGTTTTGTTCACCGATAGACTTATCAAATCTTCGGTTTATGAAAGTCAAATCACCACTGTTAAAAGAGGTAATAAAGAACTATCTAAAACTGAAACAACAAGTAGCAGCAAAAGCGAAGGACAATATGACGCTGATAACTATGTGGCCAAAATCACTGGCGAACAAAAACAGTCCATGAAAGGTAATGACCAAGAAGGTAATGGCTCATATACAACTTCCTCAAAAATAGAATATTATTATCAATTTGAAAAAGAAGGTGGCACCAAATACTTAATTTTTGCTAATACTAAAACTAAAGAATATAGTCACTATGAACAAGTTTCTAGTGTGAGAAAACAAGACGCACTATTCGATAATCTAATTCGTTCAGCAGTTAGTAATCTTTTCTATCAATTTGCTAATTATGTGGAAAGTGCATCAAGCAACAGTAAAGACTATCTCTTCTACATTAAAGATGACAGTTTATTTACTCTAGCAACTACAAAAGAAGACACTGATAATGCTGAAAATTATAAAATGATTACTAAAACAAAACTGAAAGTGCAATTAAATACAGAAGATAAAAAGCAATCATTTAAAGTTAGCAGTGAAATTAATGTCGAATATAGATATACAAAAGACTATATGAATTATCGCAAGGATGATGTTAGAACTGTCACTACTATCAACTATAAAGATTATTCAGTGACCAATAAAAACACTAATTTATCTGCGATCGATGTCGGTGATTACTTACTAGTGTAATAATTTACTATTAAATTAAAAACCCAGTTCAAACGAGCTGGGTTTTATTTATAGTTTTAGGAAGTAATTACATGTTTTCGTCGAGGCCTTTAGAAAGCTCTTTTTGTTCTTCGTTAAAAGATTCAGCTTTCTTAGCGACTGACTTAGATAGTTTTGAAGACTTATTATCATCTTCTTCCATATGAACAACGAGTTGATTGAATGGAATTTCGACATTGTTATCATCAAACATGATTTTGATTTCTCTATTGAGATCTCTTTGGACTTGATAGATATCGTCTTCTTTACATTTAGCAATAAACAATAAAGAGACACCTGATTCGCCTAATTCAGAGACGCCCATGTAATAAGGACCTTCTACGATAGCAGGAATCTTTTCTTTCATTTTGTTGATGTTATCAGCGATGACCGCTTCAATGCTTTCGATTCTAGCGTTATAAGATACTGAGACATATGTCTTAGCAACAGATAATTCCTGAGTTTGGTTAATGATGGTTTTGATTTCACTATTGTTAACGATTTTGATGTTGCCACCAACGTCTAATAACTTAGTGGTTCTCATACCAATTTCTTTAACTTCGCCTCTCCAACCATCAATGATGACGATATCACCAACTTGGAATTCACCTTCAAAGACGATGAAGATACCAGCTAAGATATCGGCCACTAAGGATTGGGAACCAAGACCTATGATAAGAGCAAGTACGCCAGCACCAGTTAATGTTGCAGTAGCAGGTACACCCCAAGCATCTAAAATAAAGAATACAGCGGTTAAAGCAATGGCCCATTTAATAAACGACACTAATAAGCGGGAAATTGTTTTGCCTTTTTTACTTCTAAAGACAATCTTGGCTAAGTAATGTAAGGCAATAGCGAATGTCACTGCCACACCGATAATTTGGATTGTTCTTAAAGTATTAGGAATAGCGTGTTCTAAGAAATAGTCCACGAAGGCATTGCCTGTATTAATTTCATAGAACATTGGCTTATCTGTCCAATCCATCTTGCCGTTCCAAACGCCACTTTCATCAACAACTTTGTGGTAATCTCTACCAAAGATGCCAGTGCTAAAGAAAAAGATGAGGACTGTCGCTATGACAAGTACACCATAGATCGACCACTTAATAATTCTGTTTCTCGTTTCTTTTTTCATAACAATTACCTCCTAGAAAACAGTTAATTATGCTTGCAATGTAAATTGATAACTTTCATGAATAACAACGGTCTTCTCATTATTATCAGACACGCGTTCTTCCATTGGACCACTACCATTACCTAGATCGACCATTTCGTAATGGTATGTGAAATATGTAATTGATAACTTTACTGGACTATTAAAGTCTTCTTCAAAGTTTTCTTCATTGAAATTATCGCAAAGCGTTAAAGAAGCGAAGACTATTTGGCCCATTTCATCTAATTCGAATGGAATTTCATAGACTCTTCCAGTCCCACATTCCACGTTCAAAGTACAGTTGAATAAATATCTTTCGCCCGAATAGATTGGAGTAAAGCCGATCTGATAGTTACCATAGGCAATGCTGCCTGGTTCAGTACCATCATCAAAATCTAAATCATATAATTCTTTAGTCTCTTCTAAGGTGAATTTTACTTCCTTAGAATAGGCTTCTTCTTGAGTGCCATCTTTTAACATAGCAACAACAGACATAGTGATATTTGAACCGATGATATCTTCTATTTGATGGCCTTCCATACCAGTGAAGGTGGCGTATTGCCATTTATCAAATCCTCTTTCACCTTCCATCATCAAACGTCCATATAATTCGTTATTTTTGAGAAGTTTGATTTCAAAAACGGAATACACGTGTGCAGCATCATCATAGATGAGTTTTATTGGTAAAAGATAATCATCATAGTATTCGTCATGACCAAAGTCATATGGTGATTCAATACCTTGGAATGTACTAACTAATGAATTCTCAAATTTGAATTCTTCACCTTCCACGACAACATATTCCACATCTTGATTCATATATTTAAAGGAATAAGACATTCTATGTTCAACAACATCTATTAAATAAACTGGATTATCTTCTGTGCCTGGCTCAATTTCATCCACTGTGATGGTTTGAACATCTGTTGTTTCTTGTAGATAATATGTTCTTTCATTACTTGTCTCTAAGTCAGTTAAAGTGAATTGGAAACCATATAAGTAACCTAAGTCATTAGTGTAATCTAGCTGCACTTCAAATGTTCTAGTATCAAAGTTAACTTTCTTATCGAACTTTAATTCACGGAATTCGGTAACAGCGCCACTATTATCAGTGAATGTGACAAAGCCCTCATCCAACACTGTTAATTCGCTATAGTAATTACATGTGAGTTTATAGTAATAATCATCAGATAACATTACTTCAACACCATCTAGATCAACTGTTTGTACTTCAGTAGTTTTTTGAAGTGGAATATCCTCGCTTCTTTCATCGATAACCTGTTTGCCTTCTTCTTCGTAGGTCATATAGAAAGATAAGACGAAATTATCATAGACATTGAAGTCATCCACAAAGTCTAGTTGTACTTCAAATGTTCTATTCATGAAGTTAGCGGTTTTATCAAAGATAAATCTGTTCCATTCAGATTTAGCGCCACTATTATCTTCAAAATGGACTGTACCACTATCAGCGGTTACTTCAACGCCTTCATCCTTATAAGTAAATGAATAATTATATGTGTTGGCTAAGAAGAAGTATTGATTATCATCTAATTTGATTTGTTGTTCTTCTGTAGTCTTTTGAAGATCATAAATAATTTCGTTTGGTCCATCTGCAGTAACAGCTTCAGATTTAAGATTAAATTTGAAATCAGAGAAACGATCAAAGTCATCTTGATAATCAAGTTTGACAGTCATCATCATGGTTAAGAAGTTACATTTCTTATCCCATTCAACACCTCTGAATTCGGATACCCGTATCTCTTCTTTTAATGTTGCGAACTGCTCATCAAAGATGGTTTCACCACCAAAGCGATTCTCACTTAAAACAATGTGATATTGTTGCTCTGGCTTTAAGTCAACAAACTCACCAAAGTTATATTCAAGGTAAGTTGGAATCGAGTAATCATAATATTCGTTATACACTCTTAAAGTGAAAGGCGCTTTGCTTTCATCTTCTCTATCTTCTTCATTTGGTTGATCATATTCTTCATATGCTTCACCATCAGGTCTTTCATTATTATGGTCAACAACATATAACTCATAAGAAAGTGAGTTAGAAGTTACTGAGAAATTATTAAATTGATAATCATAGTCATGAAGGGCAACAGAAATACCAGTACCCACTGCGACCGCTGCGACCGCAACGACTGAAGCCGCTGTTACTACTGTTGCAGTTGTGGCAGCAATACTACTCGCGGTTGTAGAGCTTGTCACCGTTGTAGCGCCATGTGCAGGCGCAGTAGCTTTATTTACATACTGAACATTGACCTCTGTTTGTTTACGGATGGTCTTACCAACATACTTCTCATTAAGCTCCCCTTCAGGTAGCTTATTTTCTTTTTGTGGAGTGATTTCAGCCTTCTGAGTTTTACCGAATTCTAAGCCACTTGTGAGCTTTTCATTGGTTATTTCAATCTTGTTAAATTCATCACTACGCATAATCGTATACAAAAAATATATAATATTTTGCTTACATTTTCATTAAAATTATGACTAAATCGGAAAGAATGAAAAAAGAGCCTAAAAACTCTTTGAATAATAGATATCAATCATTTATGATTAAAGAGTATTTGTTATGATACATATCATTAGGAGGTCATTATGGCTGAAAAAACAAAAAAGAGTTTTTTCGAAACGCGCTTGATGCGTTCGAAAATCAAAAGTAGAACTGTTTCTCTTTTTCCTGAAGCCGGACTAGGTTATTTAGTTGGACCAATCCTCGCATTGTTAGGCAATGGTGTTATTAACATCTGGCTTATTCAATATTGGGATAAAGTCTTAGGCTTAAAAACATGGGCACCATTATTTGAAGTGCTTTTACCAATCTTCTCTTCAATCTTTATTATCGCCGGTAACATTTTGGTCGGTAGATTGATGGAAAGAAAGCCAACTCTTGCCGGTAAAGCAAGACCGCTTATCTTACTTGGCATGCCAATTATTTTAGTGGCAATGTTACTCTTATTCCTCGTCCCATTCCCAGGTGCTGCGCAAGAAGGCGCTGCTGCTGGTTCATTTGACGGAGGTTTGGTTGCTTCTATCTTTATCGCTGTTGGTTATGTCTTATATTACGCATTAGCATGGCCAATGTACTACACATCACACAGTGCATTAGTTAACTTATCCACTCGTGATGGTGGCAAACGTGGCTTATTAGGTACCGCTATCATGGCCGCACAATTAGGTGCTGCTGGTGTCTCTGGTATGGCTGGTGGTTGGTTAGTTAAATTAATTGGTTTATTGCCAGTTTATAAATACAACACAATTATTACTAATGCTCAAGGTTTGCCAGAAACAGTCAGTGTTAGCACAAATGACTATGTTGATATTGCAAATAAATTGAAAGACAACCCTCTCTTCCAATACACCACAGTTATTAGCCGTGAACAAGCTAACCAAAAATGGGTCATTTTAATGATCGTTATGGTTGCCGCTTTAATTCTCGGTTGTTTATTAGAATACTTCTTCACACGTGAACGTATTACAGAAGAAAATATTAAAAACGCTGAAGCTGCTGGCGAAGGCGATCATAAAGGTGAAGCTAAGAAAGTATCAATGGGTAAGCAAATTGCTATTTGTTTTAAAGACAAATATTGGTGGTTACTCATGGCCTTCTGGTTCTTGTATCAATTCGGCGGCATGATGAAGAACAATGACTTGTCATTCTTCTCTCAAGCCTTTACTGGTGATGTTGCTACATCCTCAGATATTAATACTCTCGGTGCTATTCCTACCGCTTTAGGCATGGTTATTGTTTGGCCTTTAGCCGCCAAATTAACTAAATCCAAGACAATTTCATTAGGTGGCGTCCTTGCTGCTCTTGCGGCCGCCGCATCATTCTCTGTCTTAAGTTTAGTGAACGGCCAAGAAGTTTTAACAAATGTTGCCGATATCGCTAAATTTAAAGGTATCTCCATTGCTTCATTCTGTATTAAAGCAATCGGTACCGCTCCTGCGATGTATATCTCTATCGCTTTAATGGCGAACGTCTTAGACCACCAAGAAGCAGTTTATGGTGTCCGTACTGACGGCTTCACCATGGCGGTTTATGGTTCAATTATGGCTGCCATGAGCGGTATTTGTAACGGTATCATCGTTGGTCTTGACAATGCAATCCCAGGTACTTATGACAAACAATGGTTGCATACAATCCTCTCATACGGTGTCGAAGGTGCCTGCTACCTCATCATCGCTGCTATGTTCATCTTCATGAATGTTGAAAAATTCACTAACGCTGATAACAAAGCCATCGTTGCTGACCAAAAAGCTGAAGTCTTAGCCGCTGGCGGCAAATGGATTGAACCAGACGTTAGAGCAAAACAAGAGGAAGAAGAAAATAATCGCTTAGTCGAAGAAGCTAGAGTCGCAGAACTTAAAGAAACATGCGAAAAGAAAGGTCTTAACTTCGAAGAAGAAAATGCTAAATTCCTTACTAAGAAAGCCGAAGCTGATAAGAAAGCTGCTGATAAGAAAGCTGCTGCTGAAGCCAAGAAACAAGCAAAGCTTGATGCCATGACCGCTGAACAAAAAGCCGCTATGGAAGAAAAAGCAAAAGCTCGTAAAGAAAAGCAAGAACAAAAAGACGCTGCTGCTTTAGTCGAACTCAACAAGATTAGAGAAAGAGCTGGCAGAGAAGCTGTTGCAGCTTAATCAATTATTACAATTTAAAAGAGTGGTCTCGCACCACTCTTTTATTTTTTTCTTTTTTATTAATAGTTATCAGAATTGAAGGATTTCATTTCATCAAGTTTGAAAACTCTAATGGTGTTACCATTATTAACATCGAAGTAATACTTAATAGCGACATTCTTTTCAGTGTTGATATAACATTCAGCGTACTTACAATCTTCAGTCTTAGTGAAAGAGCCTCTTGCACTATAATTGCTCGTGACATCAAAGCCATATTCATATTTATGATAGCCATTAGCCTCGAGGACTTGGTCATAACCATCTAAGTAGTAGACCTTGCTTCTATCATAGATGTTGTAGCACTTTTGATCTTGGCTTAATGTTCCGTCTAATAAACCTTCATGTGCCCTTGTCATCTGATTAGGCATTGAATAATCACTGCCTAATTTAACAAATGGAATAACGACATTGAGTTTGCCATCATACCAAGAGTTCATTGTTTCTCTATCACTATCAGTCCAATCATCTTTGCTATTTTGTTTATCTTCACCAAAGTAACCTTTATTCATCTTATAGAACCAGATTAAGGTGTTATGGAATGGACCATATGATTTGCCCATATTATCAACGTAGAGATAATGATTGGCGCTTATTAGTAATTCCACTTCTGCTTTTTCATCATAGCAGTACCAATAGCCACCATCAGTGGTATAGAAGGCGTAGAATGGATCTTCATAAGAGCGAATAACGGTATAACCATTCTTCTTTAATGTTTCAGCGTATTCCGCTGGTTCGACATCAGCAAGATAAGCTGTATAATGCGACATTTGTTCTTTGTAATAACTTTTACCATGCCAGATTTCAATATCTTTACCTTCTGGAGCAGGCAATGTTAAACGTTTATCTTCTTTATTAGCCGCTAAATAGGTGGTTAATAATTCACAGTCTGGGATTACTTTATTGCCATTAATATTAGTGAATGTTTTGGTATTCTTTTCATTAACGTAGATTTCAGTGAAATCAGCATTGATATAGAACAAATATTTTTCATAAGCGAGCACTAAGTAACCAGAGTTATCTTCATATTTATGAACTTGTAATTGTTTTTGTTTTTCTTCTGAAATATCAATCGAGGAACCAAGCAACCAATAAGCTTCACCATCAGTACAAGTATAATCGATATCTTGGAAATAGCGTTTACCATCTTTTTCGCCAAAATAGATTCTATTACCATCTAAGAAATAGATTGAACTAGCGGTTTTATCATCTTCTTTATTATTAAATGAAATAGACCAGTTCTTTTCACTGTAGTAAGTAATACTGCTCTTGCCTTCATATGTTCTCCACCAATAGGCACCCTCATCAACAGCTTTGTTAAATGATGCCATATCGGTGCTCTTTTCATATTTGAGCTCTTGTGTAAAATAATCTTCATAATTAGAGTAGTTCTTACTTTTACCAGTAAGACCGCCTAAAAGATCACATGATGTGATGGCTAAACTTAATAAAGAAATAGTAAATAACTTCGAATACTTATTCATAGTGTCACCCCTTAAAACCTTATAATTATATAACTTTTTGGGGTATTTCCACTATTTTTAGGGGATTATTACTTCTTCTTGGGGAGAATTAATAACATAGAGGTATCGTTTTTATATTGTTCGTAATCTGGTTTATAGTCCTTGAAATGTTTCTCTTCCATTGGGATAGAAATGAATAAGAACATCAATAAGTTAACAACCGCTCCAGCGATAAAGAACCAGTAGTTAAAATGTGAAATAATTAATGTCAAAGCAACACCAAACCAAATAGAAATTTCTCCTAAATAGTTAGGATGTCTTGAATATCTCCACAAACCCTTATCTAAAACTTGGGAACGATCTGTTCTTTGTTTTACAAACTTCTTCATTTGTAAATCAGCAATCAATTCAAGTAAAACACCTAGGACGATAATTGATAAGACAATCACATCTAACATTGAAATAGCAGTAACAGAAGCATACGCCATAGCTAGAGTATTATGCGGCCATAGTACGTGGA